>Ga0207422_1000207_pt1 | contig 229358 bp, 152 predicted proteins | sample MarCyaLeptolynsp_FD_187757 | JGI IMG/M metagenome (GOLD analysis project Ga0207422, IMG submission 187757) | Marine cyanobacterial communities from Panama - species 1 Leptolyngbya sp. (SPAdes) | ecosystem: Environmental > Aquatic > Marine > Unclassified | place: Panama: Panama City | collected... | reverse complement strand
AATAAAGGAGTTGAAGAACTGATGCAAAGACAAACCCAGGGAGTTGCCAGAACTTCCAAGGGACCACTTCGGCCACGGCCAGTACATCACGGGTAAAACCAATGACTATCGAGGTGATACTCAATCCGATCAAAATGAGGTCCCTGCGGCCTTTGGAAATGGCCTTTGACAACAAAAAATAGAAACCGATAAAGCTGATAAAGGTGCTTGCCTGGAAGAGCATGGAGAAATAAGTGCCCATCCATGTAGGGGCCAGTAATATCCCAGTTGTGCAGGATATCCCACTTACTACCATTAGCTTAACGACCCAATGACGGTGCATCGTGGGTACCAGTTTTTCACAATACAAAGCGATAAAAGTACCACTCATAAAGAATCCCACGTACCTGAATGTCGAGACCAAGAAAAATGGGACCTGTGGGAACAGCACCCCGAGGATGAGATGCTCGATGGTGATCAGGCGCAATACCGAAAAGAAGCAGAATAGGGCAAAGTATAGATAGGCGATCTGCCGGTGGCCAATGAAAAACATGAGCAAGGTGAACAACGAGATGGTAAATATCAAGGCTGTCCATGCTATTTCATTTATCAGCCCATTCATCCAAGATTCCTGGACCTTATCGGCCTCCCCCAAAAAGACCTTCCTGACGATACCTCCCCGTGCATACCAGTGATTGGATACCCCGATATAGAGGTCAAATTCAGTTTTTGGAGGTTTGAACAGGACCGGTCTATTGTAAAGCCCCGGGATTTCATTTTTTTCTTCTACCGAAGGCTGGCCTGATCGATGGACAAGTTGGTCTTCCACCCATACTTGATAACTGGTATGGACCCTTTCCAATCGTATCGCAAGCCATTGCGGGGTAGCACCTCTGATCTTTACATGGTACAGTCCTGTACCGTATTTTTTAGGGGCCTGGCCAACAGGCCAATAAGCAGGCACCTTGACCAAGGATAGATCTGTGGTATCTATTGCCCTAGGGGAAAGTACCCCTTCATAGAATCGCCATTCACCGGAGAGCTCGATTACTTGTCCCGTTCCATTGGTCAGGTCAATGATTCCGTTCACGACTTGTGCAGCAGCAAGATCTGGATACAGGATGAACAGTAATATTACAAGTCGGTATCTCAAGGGGAAATGTGTTCTTTTGACTATTAAAGTAGTGATTTAATTACTAAAGGTCATCTTTTCAAGGTCGGTTTATTTTATAAGTATCATGGGTTCAATCTAATAAATTATTGATTGAAGGACTCTATGATAATCTTACAAAATTCTACGATTTTTTAAAAACATATAATTGGTTATATGTTTATTACGAGCAGTGAAGGGAAAAGTAATATTAAATCAGCTAGACACAATTTTTTCAGGAGCAATAACTGGCTTTATGTAAACCTTAAATAATCTCCCTGGAATAGCGCAATTTTACAGTTAACCTACCCCATAAAATACTTGTAGGGGTTCAGTAATCCAAAGATCAGTATAACAGAATATATAATCGATAAATCATGGCCTCAGGTTTAAACTCAAGATATGAGTTATTGCAGAGTAATGACATAAGAAAACAATATTGTGATATATAGAATATCGATCGTGATACATTCCAAAACTGACCAATAGGTATCGATTACCATAGGAAGTCTATCCTACGCAATAAGGCAAAAAATTTTCAGCAAAATATATCCATATGTTGTTTATGTGTGAATTTCATTGATAAATGAAACTATTTTAATGAGACCATAAAAGTTTTTGTACTTATAGTTATTAATTTGTATTATTGAATCCTCTCTTCTTAAATAAACTTTTTCATCAGTAAGTCCGTATCAATATGAAAATGGAGGATTATGATTCTCTGAAGAAGAGAATAGCACAAGAAGGTGACCCTAAAGCATTCAAAACTTTTTTTTATTTCTATTACAAAAGATTGTTTTCCTACTCCATGAGGATGTTAAAGTCTGAAGAATTATCAGAGGAAGTGGTCTCTGATGTATTCATAAAGCTTTGGCATCACAGACAAAAACTCCAAGAAATACAAAATATTGACACTTACCTATACAAGGCAGTTAGGAATAAGTGTCTGAACAAGATAAAACAGAACCTCGCAAAAGGGAATAAGCATTTATCCCTTGATGATACAACCCTTGATCTTTTAGTAGAAAACTACACCCCAGAAAAGAAGTATTTTGCCGATGAACTACAAAATTTTGTGAACAATGTAGTAAAAAACCTCCCAATAGCATGTAAGAACGCCTTTTTAATGGTAAAAGAAGATGGTTTGAGTTATAAAGAAGCAGGTGAAATATTAGAGATATCACCATTGACCGTTAAAAAACAAACGCTTAAAGCTGTCAAAAAAATCAGAGAAAAACTTTCGGAAAGAGAATCAAGAGAGTTTGATAGATTAAAGAATATCAGCTCAATAACACTATTTTTGATGTTTTTTGCAAAAAATTTAATCTTTTTCAAAAATTCTGTACTCCCCTAACAACAAATTGTTGTCTTTACTATAAGAAGGGAGAAACATAAAATTCATGAAGTACTGAATGCTTTCATTCAGGTCCAGCTTCTTTTTGTTTATAAATTACTGTCTACTTAGGTTTTATACTTGATTCATGTTCAACTATTATGATTGAAGAAATAGACGAGATATTATTTAAATCTATATCTGGAAAAATATTAAGTGCAAAAGAAGAGCAAACTTTAAAGGATTGGATAGGTCGATCAAAAAAAAATGAGACAATCTATGATCGGTTCAAAGAATATTGGGAAGTAAAAAAATTTGGCGGTCATGATATTACGGATAGGGCCTGGTCTAAACTAGAAACTATTGTAGAAAAAGACCATGGATCAGAAGTCAAGACCTCAAAGGAAAATACCAAAGGAAAAAACAACTCAAATTGGGGTTTTATATATACAGTCGCTGCCTCGATCATCCTACTGGTAGGATATTTTATTTACTGGCAACAACCATATAACAACTTACAAAATGACCAGGGTCCAGAGATTGCCCAAATTGTTATAAAGAGTAGAAAAGGTGAGAAAAGGACCATTAAGTTACCAGATGGAAGTGCCGTCAAATTAAATGCAGATAGTAAATTGACCTTTCCATCAGTTTTCTCTTCTGTGGATAGAGAAGTAATACTGGAGGGAGAGGCATTCTTTGATGTACAGAAATATGAAAATAGGCCATTCAAAGTATTGACAAAAGATATAGTTACCACTGTCAAAGGGACTTCATTCAATATCCGTGCATTTAAAGACGAAGAAAAAATATCAGTTTCAGTACTTACAGGAAACGTCGAAGTCACTAATGTAATAACACAACAAAACATTGACCTACAACCCAATGAGGCAGGGACCTACTCTTTGGAAGAGGAAAAATTGAACAAAAGTATAGCTGATAAAGATTGCTTTATCTGGAAAGATGGGGTCTTAAAATTTGATAAAGCTGCATTTGAACAAGTTGTGAAAGACTTAGAAAATTGGTATGGAGTAGAATTTATCATAAAAAACGGACCAGACCTGAATAAGAACGACTTTTCAGGGGAATTTAAAAATGAGTCATTGGCGGCAGTAATGGAAGCGATGGCTTATTCAGGAAATTTTGAGTTTGAAATAATTGATAAACTAGTAATAATAAAATAACCTCATTATGATAAATTTTTTTAATACATCATAAAATAGCATTCCAATAAAAAACCACTCACTATTTCAAACTTTGGTCGGGATGAATAATGAGTGGAAACACATAATGATTATTTCTAACCATTAGAATTCTAATATATGAAATTGAAAATAACACAACAAATATTGAACATGGCAAAATACATGTTTTATGGTTTATTGATGCAAGTCTTTTTGTCAAGTTTCTTGACACCTATGGACTCTCATGGGCAAAAGGAATCAATATATGAACTTAGGGTAAACTTGAACACAAAAAATGTTACCTTGAGAGAAGCTTTTGATCAAATCGAGAAAAAAACCGGATTTGAGTTTTCTTTTTTTGGAGATGTAGAAAATGAACTGGATGTCAATGTGAATGCAAAAAGGAGATATTCAAATAGTAGGTTAAGTGAGATCTTAACGGATATTTCATTAGGACATAAATTTGGATTTAAAAGGGTCAACAATACGATATCAGTAAGAAAATCCATTAGTGATCTACAAAAAGTTGTCGAAGTCATAGAAACCGGAACACAACAATCTTTAATAAATGGAAGGGTAACTTCCTCGGAGGATAATGAAGCATTGCCGGGTGTCAGTGTTTTGATAAAAGGTACGACCAAGGGCACAACAACAGATTTAGATGGTAATTATAGTCTTCAAACTACAGAAGGAGACATATTGCAGTTCAGTTACATTGGTTTTGAGACACGAGAAGTCGAGGTCGGAAACCAATCGATAATAAATGTTACTCTCCAAGTCGATCTAGCACAATTAGAGGAAATAGTAGTAGTAGGTTATGGGGCAGTAAAGAAAAGCGATTTAACGGGTGCAGTATCCTCTGTTGATTCCAAAGACCTTCAAAGAACGGTCAACCAATCCTTTCAGGAAGCTTTGGAAGGCAGGGCCGCAGGGGTACAGATATTGAGTGGGGAAGGGACCCCGGGTGGAGATGTCAGTATCAGGATACGTGGGGGTACTTCTATCAGTGCTTCTAATGAACCACTTTATGTAATCGATGGCTTTCCTATCATTACCGATGCGTCTGAAGTCAATAACTCAACAGGAATTACGGCAGCTACGGCCACAAGTAACCCATTAAGTGGTATAGACCCCAATGATATCGAATCAATTGAGGTATTGAAAGATGCTTCTGCTACTGCTATTTATGGGTCCAGAGGTGCTAACGGTGTAATCATTATCAATACTAAAGGAGGGGATGTTGGGGGATCCAAGCTGACTTTCAATACTTTCTATTCTGTCCAGGAAGTAACCGATAAGTTGGATCTGTTGAATCCTGAGCAATATGCAGATTGGCGATTGCGCTATGTTGATGCAATAGGTAATGAGCCAACAGCAACAGATTCTGTTTTAATGGATTTTTTAGAAGGTACTACCGGACTGGAAACCTTTGATCATCAGGAAGATGTTTTTAGGACAGGCAGTATTCAAAGCTATAACCTAGGATTGAGTGGAGGTTCCAAAGGATTTCGCTATAATATAACAGGTGGGGCTTTTTTCAACCAGGGCATTATTGAAACCTCTTCTTTTGATCGCTACAATATCCGAGGTAACTTCAACGGTAAAGTAAGTGATAAGCTTTCCTACAATGCCATACTTTCTATTGCCCATACGCTACAAGAAGGAGCACCTACAGGTGGAGGTAACCAAACTACTGCAGGGGTCATTACCCATATGCAGCGCTTCCCGCCGATCAGGTTAAGTGGCGAAGATGACGATGATGAACTCTCAGAATTAGGAGGTGGCACAAACGACCGTAATCCACTTACAACCTTGCAAAATACACCTATTGAAAACAAGGCAGATCTTACACAGGCCAATTTATCCTTAGATTATGCGATGACAAAAGATTTGACTTTTAAGGTATTAGGAGGTTTTAACGTAAGGAGTCAACGAAATGCAAGATATGCCGGTTCTGGAACAGGGGGAGGGTTTGTGCCCAATGGAACAGGGACTATATCACAGAGGTCTATAAGGACCTGGCTCAATGAATATACACTGACCTATAAAAAAACATTTGGTGTCCATAACTTGACACTACTTGGAGGGTATACAATGCAGGGATCGGATATAGAATTTTTCAGTGCAACAAATAATAATTTTGATGTTGAAAGTTTAGGGTTCAACAATCTAGGCGCTGGATCTGACCCTTCGATCCCAACTTCATCCAAAGAACAATGGGGGATAGTTTCTTTTCTTTCCCGTGTGAATTACTCTTATGATGATAAGTATCTACTTACGGCCAGTATAAGAGCGGATGGTTCTTCACGCTTTGCTGAAGGAGAGAAGTGGGGATATTTTCCATCACTCGCTTTTGCATGGAAAATCAAAAATGAAAATTTCCTGAAAGATGTGAGACCTTTGAGCGAGTTAAAATTAAGACTTGGCTATGGAGCAACGGGTAACCAGGAAGTACCGCGCTACCAGTCCAACTCGGCATTAGGTTTTAACTTCTATACTTTTGGCGATTCCCAAGATGCCCTGATCACTGGAGCAGCAACCAGTCGGGTAGCAAACCCTAACTTAAGTTGGGAAACAACAGAACAGACCAATATAGGTATTGATTTTGGGCTTTTTCAAAACAGGATCTCAGGTAGTATCGATTACTATATCAAAACCACAGAAGACATGCTCTTAAGCGTGCGTTTAAACCCAACAACTGGTATCGGTCAACCTGCCCTTCAGAACATTGGTAGCCTTGAAAACGAAGGACTTGAAATAGCACTTAATACTGTAAATGTAGAAACAGAAGACTTTACATGGTCCACTACTTTTAACTTTGCCACCAATAGGAATGAGATCACAAGTCTAGGGAATGCCGATCAGATCCTTTTTGATGTACGAGGTGGATGGCATCAGATCATCAATGAAATAGCTTTGATACCTGGGGAGTCCCTTGGCTCTTTCTGGGGATGGGAAACAGCCGGGATATTGGGCCAGGATGAAAATGGGGACCCGCTACCTTTGGAAGAAGGCCTTGTGGCCCCTGACGGAGTCGGTTCCAGGATATATGTCGATCAAATAACAGTAGATACCGATGGTGATGGTCGAGCTGATGCCCCTGATGGTGTCCTGAATGCTGATGACAGAACGGTCATCGGGAAAGGGGTCCCTGATTTCTTTGGTGGATTTACCAATAATTTCAGTTACAAAGGGTTTACGCTAAACATATTCTTCGATTACCAGTACGGTCATGATATCTATAATGCGGCCCGTCTTTATTTTGAGGATTTTCACAATACATCCAACCGGACCACAGCCATCTTTGATGCCTGGACACCAGAGGATCAAAATACTGAAGTGCCCGCTATTGGAAAAGGTAATAACCAAGGCTTGATCGATAGATATGTTGAGGACGCTTCTTTTGTCCGCTTGAAGAATATTACGTTTTCCTATGATTTTAACGAACAAATGTTGAGTAAAATGCCGTTTACGGCATTAAGGATGTATATATCAGGACAGAACCTATGGACAAATACGGATTATACCGGATTTAACCCCCAAGCCAGTACGATCAGGAACCCTATTGCACCAGGTGTAGATTGGGGAGCATACCCGATTGCAAAGATTTATACAATAGGATTAAATGCAACCTTTTAAAAAAATGGAAATGAAAAATATCAAAATAATTTTATTAATGTTACCCTTTGTGCTTTTTGGTTGTGAAGGACTATTGGAGGAAGAACCTTTTTCAGTCTTGGCACCAAGTGTCATCTTTAACGACCCTGATAATATCGAAGTAGCAGTAAACGGTATCTATCATGCCTTGAAGCAGAGAGGGATAGATGGAAATTCCTTTGGGAACTATCAACATGGTCTAATGTTCATGGGGATGGCCGGGACAGATCAACTCAGGGTAGGTAGTAACAATGCCGGGAACCGTTTCAATCAAATCGATCTGTTTGCACATACTTCATCATCCCAGTTACCTTCAGAAGTATGGAAAGTACACTATATCGGTATCAACAGGGCCAATACCGTAATAGTAAACACAGAACCTTTGTTGGGGACCGGACTTGATGATGATGAACTGAATAGATTTTTGGGTGAAGCGAAGTTTTTAAGGGCACTGTTCTATTTGAACCTGGTGAGGTTCTACGGTGATGTCCCTTTGAAATTGACCGAAACGAACAGTTTGACCGCGGAGGATGTGGTAGGTATAGCAAGGACCCCTTCCGTACAGGTCTATGAGCAAATTGAGCAAGATCTCATTTTTGCAGCAGAAAACCTGCCCCTCCAACCCGCTCAGGACGGTAGGGCCACCTCAGGGGCAGCCTATGGCCTTTTGGCCAAAGCTTATGTTTACTGGGCTACAGCGCCATTGAAAGATGCATCTAAGTGGCAGCTGGCAGCTAATGCGGCCAAAGCAGTAATTGATGCTGGACAGTACAGATTATTGGATAATTTCCCAGATATCTTTGGGTGGGAGAATGAAGGTAATGAAGAGTTGATATTTGTGGTAAAGTATGGGACCGAACCTGGCAACAACAGTGTATTGGGCGGGGCAAGTGGTATCATTGGTTTTCAAGGTGCCAGTTTTAACAGTACAGGCCCGATCACAGGACAAGTGGGACTACCGCAAATACGCGCTGAACAGAGCTTATGGGCATCATGGGATTCACTGGACCAAAGACGGGATTGGACCGTACCCGATTTTAGGATAAACGGTGCCGGTGATCTGGTACCGATCGATGATGCCAACCGTAACAACAAGGATAGTGGCCAGTGGGGTGTTGCAAAGTTCAGGAGGGATGCCAGTTGGATCAGGTTCAACTCCCCAATTGATGTCCCGGTATTAAGATATGCAGATGTAATGTTACTTTATGCCGAGGCTACTGCGAATGCCGCAGGAGCACCAACTACTGAGTCTTATGATGCCATCAATCAAGTAAGAAGAAGGGCCTATATTAACCAGCCCGATCCTACTGCTTTTGATATTTCTGGTTTAAACCTATCAGATTTTAACGAAGCGGTGATAGAAGAGCGTGGGCGAGAGCTTGTTTTCGAGACCAACAGCAGATGGCATGATCTCGTACGTTATGAAATCCTTGCAGAAAAGATAGCGCCTGTCAAGCGGGAACAAGCCCTACAGAGATTTGATGAGTCCAAGCATGTACTATTTCCAATTCCCTTAGAAGAAATAGATGTCAATCCTTTGATCGGTCAAGAAGATCAAAACCCTGGATATTGATGAATAAATACAGTAGTAAGTTGTATATAAAAACCCTCCCAAAGTTTAGGTCATCAATAGATGATGGGGAGGGGCTTTTTTAGCTGATAAAAAATATAACCCATTGTTTTATAAGAAAATATGGCACTGTAAATCAAATATTTAGATAATCATTCATTACTGAGCACTCTAAAAACTATCCTGAGGCCAATCCATTTTTATGAAGAGAATTTACTTTAGACACCTATATCGGTGTAAGGGCATATTTATCCTGATTTTGCCATCAATGCTCCAAGCTTGTACCCAGTATCCAGATAAAATTGAAAATAACATAAATGATTCAATACAATTTTCTGATAGTCTCATCAATAAGTTAAGCCTAGAGCAAAAGGTAGCGCTCCTTCACGGTATGGGCGGGGGGAATAGTGAGTTTGGGGACCTGGATGTCCGCTTTTTTGGGATCGGTGGTAATGAAGATTTTGGGATACCCCCATTTTTTATGGGACATGGGATAACCGGGGTACGATCTGGCAGAGACACCAGTATCCATGCGACTTACTTTACAACACCTATTGCCATAGGCTGTTCGTGGGATACGGAATTATATAATGAAGTAGGTACGGCCATAGCCAAAGAAATGCGTGCTTTAGGGCAAGACTTAAGTTTAGGACCTACATTAAATATTATCAGACATCCCCTTGGTGGGAGGAATTGGGAAAGCTTTTCTGAAGACCCTTATCTTACTTCCAGAATGGGGGTAGCTTATACAAAAGCTGTTCAGAACAATGGTATTGTTTCTGGCCCAAAACATTTTGTTGCCAACAACCAAGAAACGAACCGTTTTGACATCAACAATGAAGTAGATGAACGGACACTCCGGGAGATTTACCTTCCAGCCTTCAAGGCCGCAGTAAAAGAAGGTGGCGCATTGAATATAATGGGGGCTTATAACAGGGTGAACAACGATTATATGTGCCACAATGAGTATCTTTTAGATTCTGTACTTCGAGGGGAATGGGGGTTTGGAGGGTTTGTACTTTCAGACTTTGCCAACGGTGTTAAGGATACCAAAGAAGCTGTTGATGCAAGGATGAACGTAGAAATGCACCGACCAAAGTATTATAGCGATTCATTGATCAATTTGGTTAAGAAAGGGGAAATACCAGAAACTAGAATTGATGAACTACTGAAAGATGTATTCATTGTCATGTATAAAATGAATCTTTTCGATAGAGAAAGATTCGAGGATAAACAAGTGATACGGAGCAATGATCATTTGGCTACCGCCCGTAAAGTAGCCCAAAACACCCCAATCCTTTTAAAAAATGAAGGGATATTACCATTGAAGCAAAATGAGTTAAATTCCTTGGCGATAATAGGCCCTAATGCCAAGCCTTATGCAAGTTTAAAAAGTAGCCATGCAAATTATGCATACTACCTACAAGGTGGTGGTAGCGGAAGAACATATTATTTCCATAACTCGGTGGTCGATCCTTTTACAGGAATTGGCAATGCTATTAGAGAGGAGATGGAAGTTAGCTATGCCCAAGGAGCAAAAACACCAAATCAATATGCTAGAAATAAAGAATTACCTATAGATGAAGAAGATGAGAAACATCTGTCTAAAGCAATTAAAGTAGCGAGCAAAGCTGAAACAGTTGTTTTAGTGGTGGGCTTAAGTGGTTTTAATGAATCGGAGGGTTGGGATAGAAATAGTGCTACGTTACCTGGAATGCAAAACAAATTGATTCAAGAAGTTTCAAAAGTAAATCCGAATACCATTGTGGTATTGACATCGGGATGTTATATCGATATTTCTTCTTGGGTTGATGATGTAAAAGCTTTATTGTTTGTGCCTTATTGCGGAGAACAAATAGGAAATGGACTTGCAGATATACTCACAGGAAAAGTTAATCCTTCAGGTAAACTACCCTTTACATGGGTAAAGGATGTAGATGATTACCCTAAAGGCTCTATTTTCAGAGGAAAAGAATATACTGAAAAAGGGATTAGCAATTTGTATAATGAAGGGATCTTTGTAGGCTATCGTTGGTTCGATAAGCAAAATTTAGAGGTCCAGTATCCTTTTGGGTTTGGCTTGTCTTACACCCAGTTTAAGTACGAGGATATTCATGTAGATGATAGTTCTTTCCCTATCAGGGTAAAAGCGAAGGTTACGAACACAGGAAGCAAATTTGGTAAAGAAGTAGTCCAGTTATATTTATCGGCCCAAAATCCAACAATAGAAAAGGCTTTACAAGAATTGAAAGGCTTTGAGAAAGTAGGACTTGCAGCAGGTGAGGCAAAAACTGTCGAATTCTTATTGGATAAAGATGATTTTGCCCACTATGATGTGACCAATAGCACTTGGGCTATTGAAGCAGGCACGTATGAAATCAGGGTAGGGGCTCATTCTAGATCATTGCCATTGACAAGTAAAGTGACTTTACCTAATGAAATCTTAGAATAGTATGAAAGCAAAGAGAGATACTGAACTATTATAAAAATTAAATCATGAAGTTAATTTCTAATCATATCGCACTAATAAAGAACGTATTGCTAGTTGTATGGCTATTTTTCTTTTCGATGGGTTGTCAAGAAAAACCAACGATAAAACAACCACCTAATGTGTTATTTATATCGATTGATGATTTAAGACCTGAACTCAACTGCTATGTCAAGTCGCAAATTATTTCCCCAAATATTGACCGATTGGCCAATGAAGCAACTGTTTTTAAGCGGGCATATTGCAATGTGCCTGTTTGTGGGGCATCAAGGGCAAGTTTACTGACCGGTACTTACCCTACACCAACCCGATATACGGATTACAAGACCCGTGTAGACATGGAAGCTGCAGGTATAGTAACCCTTCCAGAGCATTTTAAGAACAATGGATATTATACAACTGCCGTCGGCAAAATATTCCACCATCCAGATGATGGTAAAAGATCCTGGTCAAAACCAAATTATCGACCCGATTACCCTCGTACCAATGCGCAGCAAGAACTCTGGAGAGATTATCAATCTCCTGAAAACTTTTGGACAAGGGAATCAGAACTTCCTCTTGGTGGAGCTGGGCCTGCTTGGGAAGCCGGTGAAGTTCCTGACTCGGCCTATTATGATGGAAAAACCACCAAAATAGCATTTAAGGAGTTGGAAAGGTTGGCAAAGCTGGAACAACCCTTCTTTTTTGGGTTGGGATATATTAGGCCTCACCTACCTTTTAATGCACCAAAAAAGTATTGGGATTTATATAAGCCAGAGGAGATTGAATTACCAGAGAATTACTTTATGCCAAAAAATGCACCCAAAGATGCTTGGTTTAACTTTCCAGAATTACGTTCCTATGCCAACATCGCCAATGATACACTTCTGATCCCAGAAGATCAGGTCCGTACGCTAAGACACGGATATTATGCTTGTGTGAGTTTTATTGATGCACAGATCGGACAAGTCATTCAAAAGCTAAAAGACTTAGGGATTTATGAGAATACCATCATTGTGCTTTGGGGCGACCACGGATGGAACCTCGGTGAGCATACTTTATGGACAAAGATGTCTTGTTTCAATAATGCCATTCAATCTGCACTTATCATCAAATCTCCAGATTTAAAGGGTGGTAATCAGACTACATCACTTGCCAGTTTCGTAGATATTTATCCGACTTTAAGTGAGCTAGCAGGTTTAGAGAAACCAAATCATTTGGTAGGGAATAGTCTGGTGCCTATTCTGAAAGACCCTTCATCTGAGGTCAATTCCCAAGTTTTTGCAAGATGGAAAAATGGAGAAGCGATCAAGGATGACCGTTTTGCATATACCCAATATTACGGCAAAGCAGGAAATGTAAAGTCTTACATGCTTTATGACCATGAAAAAGATCCCGATGAGAATGTCAATGTAGCAGATATGCCTGAGTACCAAGACGAGATGGCTAGCTTAAAATCCAAACTTGAAGAACACATTAAAAACAGAAAATGAAACCATTTATAAGAATGAAAAATACATTTCTAATTATAGTTTTTACGATATGCCCATTGGTATCCAAGGCCCAACAAAAGGTTTACGAACCTAATTGGGAATCTTTAGATACTAGACCAACACCCGCATGGTTTACGGATGCCAAGTTTGGGATATTTATCCATTGGGGAGTCTATTCTGTTCCAGCTTGGGCGCCTACAGATATAGCAGTCGGTAAAAATTTTGGACAAAAATTTTCAGAATGGTACTGGTATCGCCTCATGGATCCTACCAACCAATATTTTGCTCCCTACCATGAACAACTATATGGTGATAGAACCTATCAGGATTTTGCCACAGATTTCAAGGCAGAGCATTTTAATCCTGATAAGTGGGCTGAGGTGATTGCAGGTGCAGGTGCAAAATATGTGGTACTTACTTCTAAACACCACGATGGATATACCTTGTGGCCAAGTGAACAAAGCTGGAACTGGAATAGCGTAGATGTAGGGTCACATCGTGACCTATGTGGGGAATTGAGCAAAGCCGTAAAAGAAAAAGGTCTACATATGGGATTCTATTATTCCCTTTACGAGTGGTTCAATCCTTTGTACAAGAAAGATGTAAACAGGTATGTAGATACCCATATGATCCCGCAAATGAAAGACTTGGTAACAAGGTATACACCTGATGTACTTTGGACGGATGGCGAGTGGGCACATACTTCGGAGGTATGGAAATCGGAAGAGTTCCTAAGCTGGCTCTTTAATGAATCTCCTGTAAAAGCGCGTGTGGCAGTAAATGACCGTTGGGGTAAAAACACCAGAAGTAAACATGGAGGTTATTTCACTACAGAATATGATCATGTGTATCAGAAAGAAGGGGTGGATGATGTGTATCACCCATGGGAAGAGTGTAGAGGTATTGGTGGTTCATTTGGATGGAATAGGATGGAAGATTTGAACCACTATTCATCATCTGAAAAACTAATTCACATGCTGATCGAAAAGGTAGCCAGTGGTGGAAATTTATTGCTCAATATCGGTCCTACACATGATGGAAGGATCCCAGTGATCATGCAACAGAGATTGGCTGATATTGGAGATTGGTTGGAAGTGAATGGGGAAGCAATATATAGTACCTCAGTTTGGGAAGAAGCACCCAGTACCAAAGAAGAAGGAATATATTTTACTCAAAAAGGAAAAGACCTCTACGTGATTTGTAAAGCATGGAAATCCACCATTCAACTGCCTGTATCAAAGGGAAAAGTAACGATGCTTGGGAGTGATGTAAAGGTTTCCGTAAAGAAAAGTAAAATAGGGGTGGATATTCAGGCTCCTGACCTGACTCCTGATAAAGTCCCTTGTGATCACGCATGGGTGTATAAGATTGAAAATGCTTTTTGATGGATTGAAAGCATCATTATTTAATTTCCAATAGTGACCATAGCCTATGAAATGTTATCCTCTTTTGGTACTTTTTTTTCATTGCCTTTTTTATCTAGTCAAGGCCCAAAACCCAACTACAATTGAGCTAAAATTGGATGATTCAATAGGGCATCGTATCAATAGAGATGTATATGGTTGCAATAATTGGATTTCAACCCGGCCTTATTATTTGAGTGATAGTAGTTTTATAGCTAAATATACTGACTTAGGAAAGCCTACTATGAGGTATCCAGGGGGAACGCCTTCAAATTATCTAAAGTTAGCTACAGGGTGGTATAAAACGTGGCAAGGGGCCAATGCGAATGATTCAAATAGGGTTGTTTCTTTTAACAGGGGAATGATAACTAATGGAAAAGCTGATAAAGGAGAAGAAATAAATAAATTTATAGACTTTTTAATGAAAACAGGGGCAAAATCTACCTTTGTTCTTAACCTTACCTTGGACAACCTTTCTGAAACAGGGTCAATGCTTGATAGCATATCAGTGAAAGGGGCAAAACTGGATTATGTTGAAATGGGTAATGAACTGTATTATGGGCAATATAGTGCTGCGATACCCGATGTAAGTGATTATATCAAAATAGCGAAGAGTAAAGCAAGTCTAGTAAGAACAAAATTTCCGAATGCTAAAATTGGTGTGCTAGTACCCAGTCAAATTTATACAAAGGAAAATTTTTTACCTGGAGAAGATAATAGCCAAGATAGACAGGAAAGATGGTACCAAGCATTAAAAAAAGAGTCTTTTTATGATGGCATCGTAATACATATATATTCTGATGTAGGCATGGATGGTCAGGTAAAAGAAGAAGATTTTTTACCCTATCAAACTGCATATTTGCATGCAATCTCACATGTTGACAGCAAACTTGTTTCAACGTTTAGTAAACTGAAAGAAGGCTTTCCTGATAAGGAAATTTGGATAACTGAATATCATGTGGGTGGGTTCACAGGGGAAGTGAGGAATTATAGACTACGGTACGCCTATCTAGGAGGACTCTATGCGGCTACTTTTCTTATTGAGTTATTTTCTGAGCGTCAGGTTACTTTGGCCAGCTGGCATTCTATGGTACAATGGCTAAAATTTCAGGATGTAGGTGGTGGTTTACTTGATAAAAAATATCCATTTGAACATAAAGTCAACTACGAGTTTTTTAAATTATTTACCAAGCCCAGTAATAATACGGAACGATTTGTAAGGGCTGAGTTTTCAAACATACTTGGTTATGCTGGCACTGAAGCCCATTCAGGTAGTTTTAAAGATGTTATTGGGGGATGTTTTTATGATGATTCTTCTGGATATGGATACCTTATGATTATCAATAAATGGGAAAATGTCTATGATTTTAATATATCAGATTTGGAAAGAAGCCTTTTGGGAAAGATTAACAAATTTACAAGGTTTGCACCTGACACAAGCCTTGGCATGACCTCGGCCTTAATGAGCGAAGTAGGATTTACCAAATCGGCAATAGATCCCATCAATGGGAAATATCATCTCCCTCCCTTTTCCATGGCCGTCATAGAATTTAGTAGTGATGATTACCTCTTGGATCTTGAAGCATTTGGAGAAGGCTTTCCATTACTTTATCCGAATCCCTCCAAAGGGACAATTACTTTAGATCCATTAGATAGTTATATATCTTGGCATATATTTAATAAGGCCGGTAAACAAGTCAAGAACGGCAGAATAGTGAAAGGGCAAAAAACAATTGAAGTGGGAAATCATAAAGGGCCATTGTTACTGGTTTTGAAGACAGGTGGTGGTGAAGGGTCAAAAATATTTAAAATTATCATTCAATAATGGATCGAAGAAAACTCATACAACACTCTTCAGCAGCAATAGGACTATTTCTATTACCTAATAGGCTTCTTTTTGGAGGCATGGACCCTTTGCCTGATATATCGATCCTTGGAGACTCCATTTCTATAGGATACACAGACTTTGTGCGAAAAAAGCTTGAGGGAAAAGCCAATGTATTTCGCCCAATGAAAGAGAATGGAAATCCATGGAATTGCCAGGGGACAACCCAAGGAGTTGAATATTTGGATACTTGGCCAAAAGATCAGTCTAAGTGGGACATCATCCATTTTAATTTTGGCTTGCACGACCTCAAACACATTGACCCAGAAACTGGGAAAAACAGCAAGGATCCTTTCCATCCACAACAGGCCGCTTTAAAACAGTATAAAAAGAATTTAAAGAAGATCGTAAAGGGATTAAAGACAATGGATGCTCAATCGATCTTTGCGACCACTACTCCTTTTCCAGATATTCCTGAAGGGCCTTTACGTCATGCTGACCAACCAGTAAAGTACAATAAGGTTGCGCTTAAAATCATGAATAAAAACGATATCCCCATTAACGATTTATATGGATTTGTGCTGCCTCAGATGAATAAAATGCAAATCCTGAATAATGTTCACATTACTAAGAAAGGCCCCGAAATGCTAGATGATGTAGTGGTCTACGGAATAAAAACGTATATATGAAAAACGACAAAAGGATTAGGGATATTTTACTTATAAGTATCCTATTAGGATTATTTTTTTCCTCATGTAGCAATCAAGTAATGGAAGAGCAGCAATCTCTTCCTAACATCCTCTTTCTATTCGCTGATGACCAAAGGGGAAATACGATCAATGCTTTGGGAAATGGACAGGTGATTACCCCTAACCTTGACCGTTTGGTCAAACAAGGCACTTCCTTTAGCAATGCATATGTGATGGGTTCTATGGTAGGTGCTGTATGTGCTCCTAGCCGGGCGATGCTAATGACCGGGAGGACTCTTTTCAACATTGATCCTACAGGACACAGCATAGATTCAACTCATGTAACCATGCCTAAAACATTATCATCTGTTGGGTATAATACCTTCCACATTGGGAAATGGCATAATGGACGGCCAGCTTTTAATAGAAGTTTTGGGGATGGCTCAAAAATATTTTTTGGAGGTATGCACAGGCAGTACCGAGTACCTACCTATGAGTTTGATCATGGCGCTGACTATTCAAAAGAAAAAATGAATCCCCGTTCCGATAAGCATTCTTCTGAGCTTTATGCAGATGCTGCCATTGAGTTTTTAGATGGGTATATTGGGCAAAATCCCTTCTTCATGTATGTGGCATTTCAGGCACCACATGATCCAAGAGAGATGCCTGATGAATATTTGGCAATGTATGATATTGATAAAATAGAACTTCCTCCTAATTATATGCCCGAACACCCTTTTGATAATGGGGAGTTGGATATCCGGGATGAATGGCTTGCTGGGTATCCAAGAACTGAACCTGAAGTTAAAGCAAATATAGCTGCTTACTATGCCATGATTACGCATCTTGATGCCCAAATTGGTAGGATTTTGAAAAAACTAGATGATAAAGGTTTAGCCAAAAATACACTAATTGTATTTGCTGGCGACAATGGACTGGCTGTAGGGCAACATGGGTTGATGGGGAAACAAAACTTGTACGAACATAGCATAGGTGTGCCATTGGTATTTATGGGCCCTGGCATTCCAAAAGGTGAGAGAAGAGAAGCGTTAAGTTATTTGTCTGACTTGTATCCTACTTTTTGTACGGTTGCTGGCATAGATATCCCAGAAACTGTACAAGGGAAAAGTCTTTGGGGCGTAGTGCAGGGGAAAGAAGCTGTGGTTAGAAACAGTAGCTTTTTTGTATATAAAAATTTTCAGCGCGCTGCAAGAAATGAACAATGGAAAATCATCAAATATAATGTGGGAAATCGGGTAACGACCCAGCTTTTTGACCTGAAAAATGACCCTTTTGAGCTTAACAATTTAGCAGAGGGCACTCAATATCCTGATAAGCTGAAAGAAATGGAAATACTTTTACAAGAAATGATGAAAGAGGAAAACGATAAGGCAGACTTAAACGAGCCTAATTGGGGAGTTCCTGTACTTCCGGCATGGAAAGACAAAGTAGACCCTGCAATAGTGGTACACCTTCGTCAAATGGCTGAAGAAGAAAGGGCAGTACGGGGATTTATAGATAAAAATTAAAATTATTTTTAAATGGTAGCAAATATTTTTAACCAAAAAGATAACAATGCGATTATAAGAAGGATAAATTCCATTAATGAAACAATCCAACGGAAATAGGGGAAGATGGATACCAGACAAATGCTTGAACATTGCGCCATACTGCTAAAAATGGGGTTGGGTACCATAGCTCAAACAGACTAGAAGCAAGTAGTTGTGGAAAAAAAGGGGTGATGCATGATTGCCATTCAGGAGATAAATGATGAATAAAAAAAAATAAATGAAAATAGTTAAATTGAAATGAGGATTTTTACAAAGCAACCAATTAAAATATCACTTTTCGTGATTACGGTCATTTTTCTAATGTCTTTTGGTTTTAACAAAGAAGACATTTCAGAGGATAAAAGACCTCCCAATATTCTTTTTATTTTGGTTGATGATTTGGGTAAAGAGTGGGTAAGTGCTTATGGGGCAGAAGATATTGTAACCCCTAATATTGATGCCCTGGCAAAAAGTGGAATGCGATTTAATAATGTTTACTCCATGCCCCAATGTACGCCTAGTAGGGTTACTTTATTGACCGGACAATACCCTTTTCGGCATGGCTGGGTCAATCATTGGGATGTACCTCGTTGGGGGGGAGGCGCACATTTTGATGAAAAAAAATATCCATCCCTCCCTTTGGAAATGCAAAAAGCAGGATATAAGACCTGTATAGCAGGTAAATGGCAAATAGATGATTTTCGTGTTGAGCCAGATGCGTTAGAAAGAGCAGGATTCAATGATTATTGTATGTGGACAGGCTACGAAACAGGTGTGCCCGCAAGTGCAGAGCGGTATCAAAACCCGTATATTTTTACCAAAAAGGTGAGTAAAGCACATCCATATAGGTTCGGCCCCGATATCTTTAAGGATTTTATCATACGTTTCATGAAGGAAAATAAAGGGTCGCCCATGTTTATTTATTACCCAATGGTGCTTACACATACACCTTTTGTCAATACTCCCGATGAAGAAAGCGGGACTGATCTAGGCAAACACAAAGCTATGCTAAGGTATACAGATAAGATATTAGGTGAACTTGTACAAGCTTTGGAAAAGCTGAATTTAAGAGATAATACTTTGATAGTTTGGACAACAGATAATGGAACTACCAGAAAAATTACAGGAACTCTAAAAGGGGTGAAAGTAAAAGGTGGGAAAGCTGCCACTAGTGAATCTGGAATATGTATGCCTTTTATTGCAAGTTGGCCCGAGAAAATACAAGGAAATAAGGTATCGGACGCTTTGGTCGATTTTACGGATATATATCCAACATTCTTAGATATTGCTGAAAGTAATTATCGACCACAAAAGGATAAACCGATTGATGGTAGGTCCATAAGGGATGTTTTAGTAGGGAAATCTGACAAATCCAGAAAAGATTGGATATTAAGTATGGGAGGAGGAAATAATGCTCGACTAACTGAAAACGGGGTAGAAAATCAATTCGTATTTAGAGATAGGGTAATTAGGAATGATAGGTATAAGCTCTATATAAACGTTAAGGGAGAACCTGAAAAGTTTATTGATTTGATAGAAGATCCTTTCGAAAAGATCGACTTATTAGAAGTGTCACTTAGCCCTTCGCAAAAAAATAATTTTAAAAAACTCAAAAAAGTGATCAAAAGCTTTCCAAAGCAAGATGCTGACCCTATTTATAACGTTAATCCTCCTCAAAAGTGGGATGTTGAGATAACAGCAGAAAGTCAGGTTTGGAAGAAATAGAAAAAAATCTACTTATTTTTATATTTAATATGAGATGTACTTATGATACTACCTACTTTTCCCCTCTTTATGTAATAGAAAAAGTATATCTGATCAATAATTAAAGCAAAATTAAAACTTTAGGATATTGTATGACCCTATAAAAATCATACTATTTAAATCATCAGATATCATTATGTTAATATTTTTTATGCAATCCAATGGCTATACCTTTTGAAGGGCCATAAATGTTAAACAGGTATACCACCATATCTAAAACGTAAATATTAAGAAAAAATTTGCAAAATTATCAGTAGACGAAGTGAAAAACAGGGTCCAAGAAATAAAATTGAAATTTCAGCAAATGGAGTCAGAGCTTGAAAAATTGAAAAGGACCATGTATGAACTGACAAGAAGGAATTATGATCGGCCAAAAAAAGCCCACCGAAAAGTGGGCCTTTAAGTATATACAAGTAATATTGATAATATGGTAGTAAAAACTACTTAAATAACTGAAAAAATGGGAGGTTAATATTAATAGCGATTTTAATCGGGTACTAAATATCTACACTTGCCAATAGGCTATGTTCCGTTCCCTGTTTTTAATTTTCGTTATAGTGGATTATTGCTTAACTTTAGAATAGAATTACTTCTAGATAAACTCCTAAAGACCCCACGCTATCGTGATGGTCTTTTTTTGATACTACAATAAAAAAAATTATTATCGTGATATAAACGGAATCAATAAGAGATTCTGTGTTAATTTTCTGTGGAAGTATGTATGTTCCTCCTTTTTTAATGATTAGATTCAGAACATATCTCGCCCATAATCTGATGTTAGCACTTTAAATAGAGTGATAACCTTAATTGTAGCAAATACTGGGTCGTTAAACGGTTTCTTTAGGTACAGTGTCCTCGAACTTAATGTGTTGTACTCCAATGATCCGAATGTCATTTGTATTCTCATAGTTGAGCATCTTCAATCTCAACAGGATATTGTTTCCACTGCCTAACTGGTTATGCAGCCACCCGACACAATATTCTTCCTGGCCTTTTGGTGAACAATGACAAGCCGTAGTGTTTAATGTTTTTTGTTTTAGTACATCGAGGCTTATTGATCTTCCATTTTTTACCGTAAGAATTACTCCTAAAATATGATGACCAGAATTAATTAATATACTACAACAGCTATCCTCAGAGACCATATCCTCTCCTTTCGATAAATATTTTATAGCATTTATCGCAAAAAAAAATAAAAAATATGCATATTAGGATATGTTTCATCCCCAAAATATTATACCCCCCTATGAGAAATTCTTTTTTACTATTGGCCTTTAACCTCTTTATCTTGGCATCATGCAGTCGAACAGTAGTAACAGAATTGCAAAAAGTATTTTCATCTGATGGGGCAAAGGGAATTTCTTTTGGTAGTGTGGTATCGGTTGCTGATAGTCTGGCCATCATCGGTGCTAATAATGAATCGGCATTTATCTTTGGAATGGACAGCTCTGGGACATGGACAGAAATTACAAAACTTACTGCATCAGATGGTACTTTAAGTGACAGATTCGGTAATTCAGCCTCAATTTCAGGTAGACGTGTGATAATTGGGGCTAGTGCAGATGATGATGACGTTATCGGTACAGATACTGGCTCTGCATATATTTTTGAGGCGGACAGCAGCGGCACCTGGTTAGAAATGGCGAAACTTACTGCATCTGACGCTGGGGGGGGTGATTTTTTTGGGCAATCGGTATCCATATCGGGTGACCGTGCAATTGTCGGGGCCTTTTTAGATGATGGCATTAGCAGCGGTATTAACAGAGGTTCGGCATATATCTTTGAGATAGACAGTAGCGGATTCTGGTCAGAAGTGGCGAAACTTACTCCACTAGACGAGATAGGTAACCAAAATTTCGGTAGTTCTGTTTGCATATCCGGTGAGCTTGTCATTGTAGGTGCCTATCTGGATAATCTGGAAGATGGTAGTGGGATACATAGTGGATCGGTGTATATCTTTGAAAGGAACAGTACAGGTACCTGGTCTGAGGTGACAAGACTCAGGGCATCGGATGAGGCCAGTGAAGATTATTTCGGTGGAAATGTATTCCTAAATGACAACCTTGCCGTAGTAGGGGCGAGATTGAATGATGACGACGGCAGCGCGAGCGGTTCGGCATATATCTTTAAAAGAGACAGTAGCGGCTTCTGGTCAGAGGCCACGAAACTTACCGCATCAGATGCATCAAGCGGTGATTTATTTGGTGCTAGCGTATCCCTGTGGGGAAACCGCGTACTGATTGGAGCGCCACTTGATGATGGGAGGAAAGGTTCGGCATATATCTTTGAATTAGATTCTACCGGCAGTTGGACAGAAACGGCAAAACTTTTGGCTTCGGATGGTACAGAATCCGACCGATTTGGAGGCTCAGTATCTATTTTTGGTAATAATATCCTCATAGGATCTAGTTTTGATGATGATCTGGGAAGAGCAACTGGTTCTGCCTATTTTTTTAGATAAAATATAATCGAATCATTGTCTTTGATTGTTATCTGTTTGCTTACATATATTTTATAAAAATAGCGAAAAGATAGTAGAGGATTACGTACATTAAAATAATATTAAAACCTAGGGTTTCTTCCAAAAGCTTTTAAAGGAATGAGACCTTAAAGTTCAAAGACATCATTGAGATAGTAAGGTTTTACAATTCTGCTGGATAAAGTTTTAACTTAACATAAATCAGATTATGCGCCAAATATTGTTTGGTTAAAAATATTAAATTTAATTTATTAATCTTTAACATTATGAATGACATGCTATTTATATGTAATACCATATAAATTATCTTTCCATGAGTATCTTTATATATAATCAATTACAAAAGAAATTATAAACTATTAAAATTACAGCATTGTTGCACATAAAAATGTTGTTCTATGGCCGACTATAAAAAACTGATAAAAAGAAACCCCAATAAGCGTTTTGGTAAACCCTGTATAAGGGAAACAAGGATTACTGTTTTTGATGTGCTCAGTTGGTTGGCCGCAGGTATGAGCATTGATGAAATAATCGAGGATTTCCCAGAATTGACCAAAGAGGATATCAAGGCTTGTTTAGCTTATGCAGCTGACAGGGAACATAGATTGCAGCATGCTTCATGAAACTTTTGCTAGATCAGAATATATCATTCAGGGTCGCTAAAAGGTTGAAGGACATTTTTGAAGAATGCCTGCATATTTCTGATTGTGGTCTTACTGATAGTGAGGATATGGATATTTGGTCATATGCTCAAAGTAATGGTTTCACGATAGTAACCTTCGATTCAGATTTTTATGATATCAGTCTAATTGATGGCCACCCTCCAAAGATAATATGGTTACGGACAGGAAATCTGACCAAGGATGACTTGGTCAGATTACTCACTGAGAAAAAGGATATCATCGAAGAATTTATTCAATCTGATGCTCATAGTAGCAGTTCTTGCCTTGAGATAGAATAGCAAATATATTCCTTGATTTTTCGCTGAGGATAATCTGATTTATGTTAAATTGAAGCATTTGCAATATATGAGTTATTCTATTCTTACAAAAAATTTTACTCCAACATTACCTTGATATTCCAACTTTTATATGGTGTCGTGATATTGACAATATAGATCCCAGATGAGAGCTCTCTTACAGATATTCTTTCTTCTTTATCTGTGTAGATTTCCCTAGCCAACACTTGTTTGCCAGTTGCATCGTATATGTGTAACTCTGCCGTTTCTATTAAGCCTTCTGTAACCACAAATACATTTAGGAAATTTCGTGCTGGATTTGGATAGATTTCAACATTTATATCAATTTCTATTTTCTCTTCTGGAACATCAAACAACAACTCCCAAGCAGTGTATCTAGCATTTGTAGGTGCTATTATTGTAAAATCCAGCGTTTCTTCTATACCTTTTTCTCCTTTAGCATTTTTTAGTGAATAAGGAATTGCAGAGATTTTATAAACACCAGATGGCATTTTTCTACCAAAGTAATTGCCAGAATTATCACCGAACAAAGCATAAGGCGCTACATTTTCTTTTCTTTTATAATTATTAGCACCAGAAAGTTGTAAATCTACACTTCCATTAAAGCTTTGAATATTATTATATCTAAAGCTGATTTCCTTTAACCCTAACGAAGCAATATCGATGACTGCTCCTTCCAATAAAGAATTGAAGCCATTTACTGGTAAATTAGTACTAGCATCAATAAGTGTAAAACTACTATTTATCCCAGTTGTGAGTCGCTCGAATACCGCTGTTATAGATTTATTATCGTCCATTTTAAACTTTAATGGATTTTCTTTACTAGTAATATCCCCTTCCCATCTTTGGAACTTCCAACCATTAGCAGGAAGGGCATTGAGTACAACTTCTGAATCTTTTACAAAGGTTTTCTGATTCGGATTGCTGAGTACATCTCCGTTGCCTTTAGTAATTGTTGCCAATGAGTATAAAGTACTTGCGCCCTTTACAATTGAAAAATTAAGCGAACTTTCTTCTATTACAGTTCCTTTCCTATTTCTCCTTGAGTACATAGAGGCAGATAGTTGATAACCTCCTATCTCTGGTCTCCAATTTCTATAGTCGCCATTAATGTCTCCAAAAAGTGCATAAGGAGCTAAGTTTTCTATTTGTTTACGATTTTCTTGTCCTGTCAGTGAAAAATAAACACTGCCATCGAAACTGTCCGGTACATTAGCTCTTATATTCACTTTTTCTAGTCCCAGTGTTGTTAAGTCTATTATTGCACCCTCTGCAATAGGTTTAAATCCTGCAACAGGGGTGTTGGTAAATGTATTAATAAGTGTGAAAGTCAGGTTCGTTGGACTTTGATCACGGACAAATAAAGCCTTAATATCTTTATCATTATCCATTATGATTTCTTCCGGATTTTCTCTACCTGTTAGATCACCATCCCAACCGTCGAAAACCCAGCCATCTTCGGGTATGGCAGTTAAGCTGACCTTAGTTCCTTCATTATACGAACTACCTGCCGGATTTCTGTAAATACTGCCTTTACCTTTAGTAGTAGTTTTCAGTTTATAATTTACAATAGGAGGTGTTTCGTCCACAATGTTAAAGTTCAACAATGGGCCTTGTTCCTCTTTACCAGTACCACTTTTACCACTATAAGCAATACTACTAATTGTATACATACCCAATGGCAAAATCCTTCCTGCATAGTTTCCCTTGCGGTCACCGAATAGGGCATAAGGTGCTACATTTTCTAATTGTACTCTAGACTTCTGACCTTTCAGTATTAATCTTACACTACCGATAGGTTTATTATCAACATTGGCCCGAAAATTTACAAATTTGAGACCTAATTTTCCTAAATCTATCTTTGCGCCTTCTGGAATGGGATCAAATCCCAATACAGGATTATTGGTGCGGGCATCTATGAGGGTGTATCCAATAATACTTTCTTCTACAATCCCTTCATCGATTTTATCATTACAATTGTTATCCTTACCATCTGCCAATTCAAGCGCTCCAGGATATACTGTGTTGTCATTGTCATCACAGTCTGTATTGTCAGCTACGTAACCTGTCGGTGGAATGTTTGTTTGTTCGTTTTTAACAACTTTATTCCTAGCATTAGTAGTCTTATATAATAAACTGAGTCTATTAGCCTGTGTATTTCTACCGATCAAAGCTTCATTTGTAGAAGTTAAGTTTACTAACGGACTGCAAGCATTTATTGAGTTTGCTGGATCACCGAATCCGTCTCCATCAGCATCTCTATACCATAAGATTGATGGATTTATCTGAGCATCATTATCATCGCAATCTTCATCATTATTGACATACCCATCAGGCTGACTACAAGCGATAAGGGTATTATCAGGATCTCCGAAACCATCATTATCAGTATCTGCGAACCAAGTTTTTGCATCAATTGCGTCTTCATCTATTTTACCATCGCAATCGTTATCCTTCCCATCGCATAGTTCAGGTGCATTTGGATAAATTGTATTATTGGTGTCGTCACAATCTGAATTATCTACTACGTAACCTATTGGTTGTATAGTTGATTGCTGGCTAACATTTGGGTCACCAAATCCATCATTATCAATATCTACATACCATTGTTGTGAATCTGAGCCATCACAGTTTTCATCTATGTTGTTATTTGGAATTTCCGTAGCTCCAGGGTAAATAATAGCATTACTGTCATCGCAATCTGTATTATTTCCCACGAAACCAATGGGTTGAAGACATGAATTAATACTAATAGTAGCATTACCGTAACTATCTCCATCGGCATCTCTATACCATATACTTAATGGATTGGTTTGTGCATTGGTATCATCACAGTCTTCATTATTAGAAACATATCCGTTAGGTTGGATACAGGCATTGATGGCATTTGTTGGATCACCAAATCCATCATTATCAGTATCTGCGAACCAAGTTTTCGCATCAATGGCATCTTCGTCTATTTCACCATCACAATCATTGTCTTTACCGTCGCATAGTTCCGGTGCTCCTGGGTAGATAGTTTTGTCATTATCATCACAATCGGTATTATTTATAACATAACCTTCTGGTTGTGTACAATCTATTAAAGTATTGTTTGGGTCACCAAATCCATCTTCATCCAAATCAGCATACCAAACCTGTTCCACTGCTGTAATCTTCACAATCTGGTTTTCTTGTGAACTGTTACCTGCGGCATCTTCAAATACCCATTTAATAACAAATTCTCCTAGTTCTGTAAAGGTGGTTGCATCGGTTGTAATTCCAGTTATAGTACCATCACAGTTGTCAACCGCTACTGGAGCGGTTATGGCTATTCCGCAAACGGTTCCTTCTAGTATTGAGAGTGTTGGTACTTCAGGTGCGGTGTTATCTTTTGGGGAAACTACCAATGTATTGCTTTCAGTTTGGTTACCAGCTGCATCTTTCGCTATTACCTTAAAAGCATAGCTCTCACAAGGAGAAAGTGCTGTAACCTCAAAACTTGTAGCTACAATATTGGCTAAAAGGGTTTCTTTTTCCTCTTCGATTTGAATCAAATCATACCCAATAACACTAATATTATCAGTAGAGGCAGTCCAAGATAATAATGCTGTAGACTCCGTTCTATTAACCTGACTCAACACTGTAGCAGATGGAGCCTGTGTATCTGTGCTTTCGGAAGTGTTTGAAGAATATCCCGAGCCCAATCCTCCGGCAAAGAAAGACCTTGTATCTTCTAGCGTTTTACTTAAAGCATAACCTGATCCTGTACCTCCGGCAAAAAATCCGTTGGTACTGTTAGAAGAGGTGCTAGAAGCGTATCCACTTCCGGCGCTACCTGCAAAGAAACTTGCTGTATTTTCAAGTACTCCCGATGCATACCCACTACCTTCATTACCTGCAAAAAAACCAGTTTCATTATTCAGATTTCCTAAAGCATAACCGCTGCCTGAATTTCCCTTGTAAAATGCATTATTAGAATTGTTTAACTGGGCAAATGCATAACCACTGCCAACGCCTCCTTTAAAAATACTTACTTCTTCAATCACTACTATTATTTCATCGGTCGTTTCGCAACCAAATTCTGTACTAACATTAACTGAATAGGTACCGCTTCTACTTACAGTAATGGATTGGGTTTTTTCGCCTGTAGACCATAGGTAGGCAAAAGCTTCCACAGGCACGGTTAAAACTACCTCACTTTTGCTATTGATTGTTTCTGGAAGTGTAAACTGCAAGGGTTCTTCGATGATGATGTTCACCTCATCGCTCGCTTGCTTGTCTTCTGCATTTATGACCTCTACAGAATATACACCACTTTCCGTCACGGTAATGGTTTGGGTCTGCTCGCCTGTAGACCATAAATACGTAGCTCCTTCAAAACTACCTGCATCTAACACAATTTCTCCTTGACATTGCTCCTGATCTGGGCCTAAATCTATAATAAAAGGTAAATTTGCTTTTTTTCGTGCCAACATTGCACCTGGATCGTTTAGTGTGATGTTGCCAAAAGTTACGTCTGCACCACCATCAAAGGCAGTTCCAAATACCAAAGAACCATCGGTTAGATGGATAAGTGGATGTTTATTACTGAAAGCGTTACCATTGGAACGGGTATATTCGGTACTATCTAAATCTACCAAAGTACCTTCATTGTCTATTTGGGCTATAAAAAAGTCTATCCGCTCATCTGCTAGGTTGATTGCTGCCGCTGGGAAAGACAAATTACCGTATGTGCCTAAAACACTCACGCTTTTATCGAGCGGACTTACGGCAATTTGTACAAATGTTTCTTCAGCAACAAATACTTGATGCCAAAGTAAATTACCACTGGCATCTAGTTTAGCCACCACATTGCCATCGGATGGGAAATTTCCCCTATTGGGCCCAGGGTTTACTATAAGAGTACCATCAATAATTATTTCATCAGAAAAGTTAATGCTTAAAACTATGTTTTCACCTTCTACAATAACATCTCTCAAATCTTCATTTTCATCTTGAGTCCCTTGTTCACTATCGTCAGTAAAACCTTTAATCCATAATGCAGTACCATTGGAATTAAATTTTACTACAAATACTCCTTTGCCACTTTGATTGGTAACTATGGGACTAACTCCGTCAAAAGATAACCCTTCGTTACCGTCATCCATTGAAAATGTACCTGCCATAATAACATTGCCTGCTGCATCTACAACCAATTCCAGAGTTTTGTCATCGCTAAAGCTTTCTTCTTCCCACTGACTTTTTCCTTGAACTGCCCAAGCTATACTACCATTTGTATTATATTTTATCAACATAGGGTCGCTCCTCCGTCTGCCTGAGGCATTGCGCGTAGAGAAAAAAGTATCCCCATTTATCTCAATAGATCCCGAAAAATCGATTGATACATACATAGCACCATTGGGCGTTACAGCTATATCGGAAAGATTTACCGTACCATCTACACGGTCATCATATTCAGCATCCTGATCAAATCGGTCTTCGAACCAGAGTAGTTTGCCCACTGCATCGAGTTTCATCAAAAAATAGCCCCTATCTGTAATAATAGATTGATTTTGGAAACTAAGCGGATCCCGTGAATGGCCAAGTATATAGATATTACCAGCCTCGTCAGACTCCATGGCATAAATGTTTACATCATCTGTACTGGTTAAGGTCTCAATCCAAAGCTCATTGCCTTGTAAATCGTACCTAGCTATGAAGGCCCCAAGTCCATCTTCAGATTGATAGTTTGTGCCCTGAAAGGTCATGTTAAAAAACTGACCTGCTACTACCAGATTTCCATTGGGTGCTTCGTTTATTTCTTCTATACTTACTTCATCAAAAGAAGCATCACCCAAGTTTTTAACCCAAAGGTAGTCTTGGGCTGATAGATTAAAATTGCCAAGTATTATTAATAAATATCCTAAGAACGATAAACGAGTCAACATAACAAGATTTTATTAATTAATACCTCGTAAGCCCATTGTAGGTCTTTTTGTTATGTAGCTCTTTTCACTTGAGATTTCTAAAAACTCAAAATCTGATGTTGAAACAGAATAATAAAATTCAGATGTTCTGCCTTCGGAATTGTATGCCCCTCCTAATATAAAGTAATCCAACCTACTGCTGGTGTAAAATTGATTATTTGTAAACCCGTTGACAGATAATACTCCGTCTCCTATAATATAGCCATCCCCATCGTTTATGGTACTAATGATAGAATACAGATAAAACTCCTTCACATTATCGCTAAGATTCATAATTCCATAAAAGGAACCTCCAGAACTGTATCTATCTGAATTTTCTTTTGCAGCAAAGCCTACTCTTACTGGACCATCAAGAGAGCCTATATTAACATTAGCCATTTCATTCACAATCTCCTTATCAGTTCCTGCATTTGAAATTGTTGTAGCTCTATTTAGAGTAGGAGAACCCCAAGCACCTTCAAAAGCTACAGGAATATCACTGCCTCTTGCTGCTTTTTCATATTGAAATGAAGAGGCTGGTTTCATATGACTCCAGTCAAGATATGCCAATGCAATGGCGAAAGATAAATAATTACATGCAATTGTACCCCCATCATCTGCTTCATTCATTATGCCATTATTGTTCAAATCAACGCCAAATGTGGCTGTTGTAGCATCATAAACAATAGCATTTCTTTCTTTGGGAGTAGAAGTTTCTGTCAATACGTATTTATTAGCATCTGTGATATCAGAAAGCTTCATATCTAATAAACCTTCTTGTTGAGGTACAGTAAGACAGTTAAAAAAATCTACTAGTTGAGTTTGTGTAAGTTCATACTTCATCATGTGAAAGTTTGAATAACCATTACTTAAGCCATCAAAAAGCGTATTCACATTATCACTTGAAAAGAGTCGAAAAGATTTATCTTCAGCATTTTCAATCAACTTGACAGTACCAATTCCAGTATCATTATACAAACTTTCATTGCTTCCATCTCCTAAATAAAAAGGACCAGTAGGGACTAACACACTTTCTATACCAAATACTTTAAATGAAGGGTTGACCAATACATCTCGGTCTTCCGAGATTACTTCGAGTGTTATTCGTGTTAATCCAACATCAACCTGTGAGACTGATGAATTAGCTAGGCTTACTCTTGCTCCCTGAGTAAATATCCTAGCATTTAGAGAAGCAAAGTTAATTGAACTATTGAAAGTAAACCTGAGAGGCTTCCATTGCTGTGAATTAGTATTTTTATACTTAGCAAATATCCAAACCGCATCTTTATAATTGGCATTAATATGCCAAGCATTCTCCCAAGATACATCAAAAGATAATTCTGAAGTAGAAGCATCGTAGGCAACGTTTTCAATTTTGATATTGTTGGCTTTTACATGGAAATAGCTCAAAAACAGGCTACCCAATATAATGATTTTGTATAGTTGTTTCATTTTGTATATATCTGTGGTTTTAAAATTTTTTAGTTAAAATTTTTAATCGATTCTTAGTCAAATCGGCTTTGTATGGCCTCAAATGCTATATTTTAAAGGTTAATATAATTTTCAAATAGTTCATCTATTCTTTTATCTGTTGAAATATTATATCGACTTTTCAAATTATCTCGCCATTCTTTTAGAGTTACCACTTTCTCTAAAGCATCCTCTATTTGACCTAGAGTGAAACCATTTACTCTATCAATAGGATAATCTTTACTATTGCGATTAGTTGCTCGCTGATTAATATTATCTATCAAGTCGATAACTAAAGGAGTGTATATACTTTTATAGTGACCATTAATATCAGCAAATGTGAGATTATTCCAATCATGTATACTAGTGCCATAAACATCAGTAGCAAAAACATGTTCAACACCCACTGCCCAACTCTCAATAACTATAAGATGATCTTTGCTAATGATTTTTAAGAAAGTACTTTTATCTAGGGCCCAATGAGATGCATGAGCTAACTCATGTATAGTGCTCTCATATATATCTTGAGAACTTAGTATTGTTCCATTTGACCATTTTCTATATATTTTTATTATAGGAAAAGTAGTCCACCTATTACTTCGTCTGAAAAAAGGTGTCCCACCCTTATCCATTACCCCTATTTTTACTTTTCTTTTCCAGACCCTGTTTTTAGGAGGCGTTTTTATACCGTATGTGTTGTTGTACCAGTATCTAAAAGCAGCACGATGAACATGTGCATACACCCATGATAAACCGCCTTTTCCTATGTTTAGATTCCATGCCTTTTGTTTATATCTAGGTCCATTATAATATGCCTGCCCCCAATTACCACTTCTGATGTCATAATCAACACGCTCCCATTTTATACTATAGTTTACATGACCTTTAAAATTACGGTTAATGTAAAAATACCCACTACCGTTTGTTAGATCCGATTTAATAGTAAACCAACTGTACGCCCTGACCTTGCATCCAACAACTGGTACTCGACCTAAGCCACTATCATCGTCTACAGTAATTCTACCACTTGGCTTCCATTTTTTTCTACGCCATCTAGATTTACGAACTGCATCTTCTGGCTCATCAAGATTTCCCGTTATTTTTAGGGCTTCAATCTCCAAATCGTCCCAAAAAGACCAATCATCTATACTTTCTAAAAATGTTTCATCCTGCATTGATTCAGGTAAAAATAGTTCTTCTATTATCTCATATTCAAGATCTGGAAAATCATGATCTTTTTCAACCGCACAATATTTCCATGTATAGCCTGAATCAGGCAGTTCAGGATCATGGTAATAAGTTCCCCCTTCTTCAATTTCATAATCCAATGGATAGTCAAATAACTGGAGGGTTGTGTCATTGCTTAATAAAGCATAGTCTTCTTCTGATTGGGGAAGAAATCTCACATATAAGTGGGTTACCTCAATTTCAGATTCACTTATATTTTCAGATTCTAATTGTGGATTCCCAGATAGATTTTGATATGCTTTACGCATATTTTCAACTGTGTAAGGGTTTTCCAATTTCTTCCCAAGTTTTATCATACCCTCCTCGAATTGAGATTTTTTAGGTATTGGTATTGATTCAGTCAAAATGTCATCTTCTTGACAACTACTGATTGCTAGTAACAGCGCTAATAATACCCCAGTATTTAATTTAAAAAATTTCATATTTATCATAAATTCAATTAGTTGACTTAAAATAGCTTTCCTCCTCTTTTCGATTTATAATTACTCGGCTTGAAGTATTATTCCAGCAACTTCCACTTTTAAATCTTTTTTCTCCTCGATGAAACATAACTTCTCACAAGCCCCAACAGCACTAATTTTTTAAGTGTAATTTTTGGATTACCTTCTTAAGCTCGTTTATACACTCTACCTTATTATTTCTGAAGACAAGCATAGCATCTTGGTATATGCCTTCACTTTCTACTCGGCTTACATGAAGTTTTTTAACCGACCAACTGATAAATTCGGGTTTATACTTTAGATAGATTCTTACCAAAGCATCTTCATTACCTTCCCTAATTTCCTTTAAAATCGTTTTTTTATTACTAAAAGCGAGCGTCATGTTAAACTTTAAAATAAAGGGTAAACAATCTAAGACAAGATGTAATTTTGGCAGAAGTCTGTTGGCATAAATACTTAGCAACCATCAACTCTTCGCACCAAAAAACATAAGCTGTTTTGTTGAGTATGTAAATTCTATGGTATTAGATTTTCTTAGCTTAGTGGCCCAGTATTAAATGTACCAGATACGTTAAATTGGTTACCATCAACATCCTGTACAGCTCCTGAAAAAATACCCTTTACTACTGCTGTTACACCTGAAACTGGCGTGTAAGAAGTGATATTTACATTTATATTTATTGCTTCGTAAACTACTCCTGTCGTCCCAGAAGAAACTATAGATAAAGAAAGTCCGGTAGGGTCAGAAGTATTTTCTCCAGCGGCACCAGTAACAGTTGAATTTCCTGCCGTTTTACCATCAAAAGCGATGACAAAGCTGATGACTTCTCCAGAAGTGGTTGTACCTCCCAAAGTAACCGAAGTCCAGTTTATATTGGGGTTGGTTACTGCTATGATAGCAGCATTGGCTCCATCAAAATTTGCCGTATAATTTGCTCCGCCTAGAGAAAGCTCTAATGAAGCTTCTTCAATTGGCGTAGGGTCGTCGTCGTTGGAACTACATCCTACGAGTATAATTCCTAAGAAAAAAGCAGTGATTAATTGTAATAGATTAAAATGTTTCATTGGTGAATTTTAAAGTAAGTAGAGTTTTAGTTAGTCTTCTGCATGGTAGAGAAAAATCCATCTGTAAGTTCGAATGTTTCTCCTGTTTCTTTATTTATTAAAATACCTGAAAATGTACCTTCGACAGTAGGCCTGCCATTAGATTCAATTGTATATGTATCAATTTTTACAGTTATTTTTTGGGCTTCTAAATCGTAATCTAAGCGCTTAGTAGGTTGTGCAAAGCGAAACCCCAATCCTGGCTCGTTGCGGCGACTTGGGTCAAAACCTGATTCTATAGAGTAGGTACCTGTAGATGCTCCATCAAAAATAAAATTAAGTGAAAGTGAGGCTGCTTCTGGTAAAGTAGTGGCTATACTTATGCTCGTGTTGCCATACTTTTTAATGGGTGAGGCCATGACAAAAACATTGTAAGCATAGGTCTTCCCTCCAATGGTAAACTTGATGCTATGTTTTTCAATAGTATTTAGATTATTGGTAATTCCAGAAAGACCTCTTGTGCAATCAGCTCCTATCGATATCAATTTTAGTGAACAATCACTATTATCTGAAATCATTATGCTATCCCCATAGGAGCTCAATGAAATAAATGAAAAGAGTAAGCATAATAGAATTATCATGCTCCGAAATGTTCTTTTTGTATGCTTTTCCATAAACCTTTTTTATTGCTGAGCAACTCGCTCATTAGTACATACAAGAAAAGGTTCTGGATTGGGTCAAAAAAGATTAAATTTTTTTTTAGAAATCTATTTATGGTTAAATAGAGGCATTCATCATTTCCTCCACGATTGTTTTTTGTTTCAAGGTTTTTTGATACCTCTCATGCGATTCACCATAAATTTCCTTTGTGATTTTCAGGGACTGATCATAATAGGTAATGGCTTTTTGATACTCACCTGAATCTCTATATAGGTTTCCAAAATTATGGTATAAGGTCACAAAACGAATATTTTTCCTATCTACATATTTCCCATAAATTTTCTCGCAACGTTCAAAATAGCTTTCTGCACTATCATAATTCCCTAGGGTTGTTTCGATGATACCCAACTGCTCACAATCATCAGCTATTACGATGTCTTCTGGGCCAGATACTTGTATATCTGCCTCTAATAATTGAAGGAAGCGCTCTTTCGCTTTTTTATAATTTTTTTGATGCATCTGCGATCGTGCTATATAAAATATAAGCTCAAGTGTATTTGGATTCAAATCACCATAAAAGGATATGTATTTTGGCAATAGAAATGTATACAGTGAATCAGATGCTTTGTAATTCTCTACTATATTATAGCTAGTGGCCAACAGTCGCATACTATTCCATGTAGTAGGATGCTCTAGCCCAAAGTTTTCTGTATTTTTCTCGACTATATCTTCATAAATATTATTTTCTTTTTCGTAATCACCCATCGCATTATATGCGATAGCTAAGTAGTAAGAAGGGTAAATCTTATTTGAAAAACTTCTCACTTCATTATTTTCAACTATTGATTGAGCTTTTTGAGCTGCTTCGAGTGCTTCTTCCAAATTAGATTGATTAACTTCTATTTGAGATTTCATGGTGTAAAGCATCGCTTCATGAACTGCAATACTTTCGTGCTCACTCATTTCACTAGAAAAATTATTGGCGTTAAGCGTTTTTGTCAACTCTAATGCTAGACTTATTGCTGAGTCTCCTTTAGCAAAGTCATTCTTGCCATTCATGGCAGTTGCATAAAAATACAGTAACTCAGTTAATAGCAATGTGTTAGTTCTATCATCATCAATAGTTTCAAGACCTATACTTAGTACCGAGTCGGCCTCATTTATATATCTCATATTGATATATGCACTTCCTAGCATTATAAGGCTTTTAACATACCCCTTATCAATAATTTTATTTTCCTGATATAATGAGATGGCATCTTTTAAGTAATTAATTGATTGTTCATATTCTCCTAACGATTCGTAAAGTTCTCCCAACTTTCTTAGCATATCTGCTTTTACTTCAGAATCATCTAAGTACTTAAGTTGGTTTTCAGCATTCTCTAAAAGTGCTAATGCAGTAACTTCTTCACCTTTAGTGATATCAGGATCGTTTGCTTTAAAGATATTGGTCAAAAATGCATTAGCCGCCAAGGCTCTTTGCTTCTCTTTTTCTATCTGGTTCGCCTGAATATTAGTCCAAATGGCAAATGCGATTGCAAGAAAAAAAAGTAGGAACGTAAATGTGGCACTAAGCTTATTTCTTTTCAGGAAAAGTAATCCATTGTATCGCCAATTAGCAGGTAATGCTTTGATTGGTTTATCCTGTTGATAAGATTCGAGATCTATAATCAACGCATCGACAGTAGTATAGCGCCCCTCGGTATCTTTTTGAAAGCATTTGTAAAGGATAGCCTTTAAAGCTGGATAAGATTTTAGTTGATTCCACTCCGAAATATTTCCTTCTTTTATATTTTGTATGACCTGGTCAGCATCGTCCCCTTCAACGGCATGCTGCCCTTCTAAAATTCTGAAACCTAAAAGCCCTAGTTGATAAATGTCTGATTGCACTCCGTATTCCTTGTGAGTGAAATACTCTGGGGGTAAGTAACGTAGGGTACCACCTTCGTTATATCCAGTATCCGTTTCGTCAATAAAACCGCCTATTCCGAAATCTAATAGTTTAATAGAGCCATTTTTATCAATAAAGACATTAGAAGGTTTAAGGTCTCTATGTAAAATAAGTTGGCCATGAGCATGGCGAACCGCTTCACAAATTTTTTTAAAAATAGCTATTCGATCATTCAGAGAAGGTGTATGTTCATCAAGGTATTGTTCCAATGAAATCCCTTCTACATACTCCATTACTAGGTAAGGAATACCGCTACTGGTTATACCACCATCAAGGATTTTTGAGATATTGGGGTGATTAAGCTTGGCAAGAATTTTTCTCTCTGTATCAAAGTAAGATTGATGTTTATCACCTAATAAGTCAGGAGATAATAATTTTATAGCTACTTGTTGATCAAACAGTCCGTCGTCTCTTTTAGCTAGGTAAACGCTAGACATTCCGCCCTTCCCTATTTCCTTTACTACTACGAATTTACCAATGACAAATCCACTGGGTAATGAGGTATCAAGACTTTCGTGGAGCTCTTTTTGGAGTTGTATTTCAATTTTTTGAAAAGTAGAAATCGCACCTTTCTGCTCTTTCATTAAGAATTCCCCGGATATTGAGTCGTCCTCAATCTCCTTTAGAAACTGTTCCCAATCTTCAATATTAATAGAATCTTGCATACTCATTCTATAATTAAGCAGAAAGTTTGGTGTGAAGCCATGTTTTCGCCATGTGCCATGACCTTTTTACAGTGCTTGGGCTCGTACCAACGACTTTGGCTGTTTCTTCTATGGTTAAGCCTGCAAAAAATCTGCACTCTACTATTTTTCCTAAAATAGGTTGTTTATTTTCCAGCGTTTTTAGTAACTCGTCAATCTGTACTAAGTTTTTTACTGTTTTATCAGAGAATACCAAAGACTCTTCTAGATCTTCAATTGGTAAATGCGATTGATTCTGGCCTCTTTTCTTGGTTTCTTTTTTTTTGCAAGCATTGATCAAAATTTGTCTTATTGCTTTGCTTGCCATGTAATAGAAATGACTTTTATTATTGAGTTGACCAAGATCTGCTTTACTCAATTTTAGATATGCCTCATGAACTAGGGCTGTGGTATTTAAGGTATCTTGATTGCGGAAGCCCACTCTAATTCTATGTGCGCTTTTTCTCAATTCCTCATAAACGACTGGAAATAACTCATCTAGTGCATTGTTATCACCTTTATTGACTCTATTTATTAGATCTTGTATCTCTTCTTCGTTCATCATACTCTTAATATCATAATATGCCAAAATTACTCAAATAATGTAGTTATTCAAGTGGCGCTCAACAAAAGGCCGAAATCCCCGATTATATAAATTATCTTATCTCATCGGTACAAGGTGGTATAATCATTATTTTTTATTCTTAATCTCTGTTAATTATAGGCTTAGCAGTACAAGTTTCGCTGCAATCTTACCAAAGCTTATTTTTCATCCTTAAACGTATGAAGTATCTCAGGATTTCAATTAGTTTCACTGGAGCCCAAAGATTTAATATAATACTGCTACATACTCACAGGTAATCAAAAAATTAAGACAACTTTAATATTTTAATATAATAAACAATTACCAATAATTGGTTGAACTTTAATAAAAGGAAGAACATCCCTCATCTAAAGATATTTTTTATAGAAACCTTTCAAATTTCAACAAAGCGTAATCGTAGGACGAGAAAATAATCATATACAATGAAATAGAGGTGCTAAGGGAAAAAGGTCTCGATAAGACCCCATTAGCAAAGGGACTGACCAAAAGAAAGGAAAATATTCAAAGTGAGATGAAAGAATATCAGCAAATGTACTTTTCTGAAAATCCAAGCATGGTTGCCTATTCTTTTCTTCTAAAAGAACTGATATACAAAAAGGGATCCTTTGATATTGATAAAGCCAAAGATAACCTAAAACTTCTTTCGAAGGCCCATCCTGGGCATCCATATAATAAACTTGCCTCTGACCTTCTAGCGACAGAAGAGAACATCGGTATAGGTAAAGAGTATGTGGATTTTTCAGCACCTGATCTGGAAGGAAGAACAAAGGATCTGTCCGGGCTCATAGATGGAAAGATAGCATTGTTGGACCTCTGGGCAACATGGTGCGGACCTTGTATAGCCAAGAGCAGGACTATGGTCCCTGTATATGAAAAATACAAAGACAAAGGATTCACGATTATCGGTGTCGCTGGCGAGTTCAAGGATACCGAAAAACTGAAATCGTTCTTGGAAAAAGAAAAATGGCAGTGGCCCCAACTGGTCGAACTGGATAGGCAAAACAGGATTTGGAACAAATATGGAATAGACAATTCGGGAGGAGGTCTGATTCTTATAGATGTTAACGGTAAGATAATAGCCAAGAATCCTACAGCTGAAGAGGTAATGGCTGTACTGGAGGCAAGACAGGATTAAGTCTCCTTGATTTTTTCATAGTATGAACAAATATATATTGCTTTCCAACTGGTCAACTGCAAAGCGTTATCTTTTTGGTTGACCAAAGCTTTCTCCAGATTTGTGATTGCGAAATTTTCAAAATTGCACTTATTTCCAGCTATCCATCATTTTCCAAAACTTTCATAAAATTTCTTTTGACATCATCTTTATTAAGACTTAATGTCGGAGGAAAAAGGGCAGAATTATCTTTGCCCCAAATTGTAGCTGCTTGGAATACCCTTAAAAGTCAGGAGAAATAAAACAAAGTGAACAACGGAGGATGATTATGATAAATATATTGGCACATCATAGGCTCTTTAATGAATTAAGTCTTTTCATTAGTAATTCTTTGTTTGAGCGGCTAATTGGTACTGGAGTATTACCTAAAAACAACAAATTATCTTTTAAATCAAATGATTTTATTTTAGGTAGGTTCACGATATATCTACGATGACATCTGAAGAATGAATTTTGGGGCAGTTTTTTATTCATATTTTCTATGCTCATACGAAGTGCATACTTTCTGCCATTATCTGTATGCAGTACACTATATTTATCTTCTACTTCTACATAAAGAATTTCTTCTATAACTACTTTTTCAAGTTTGTGTCCATTTTTAATAAAAAAGGCATTTTTGAACACGATATCTTGTTCCCACGGCCTACTTGGCGCAACATCTTTTGTTTGGTTAAAAGCAATGGCCAATTCTATGGTTCTTTGTAAGTTGGTACTGTCGAAAGGTTTGTTAAGGTAAGCGTAAGGATTTACTTTTTTTGCCCTCTCAAAAGTATTTTGATCTGTAAATGAGGTAATGAAAATGGAGGTAATCTCAATTTCTTTTTTAATGCTTTCAATGAGTTCAATACCGTCTTTAGGACCATTAATATTTATATCTACTAATAGTAAATCTGGTTTTAACTTGATGATTTCCTGATAAGCTGTATCGCTATTATCAGCAGTTCCTAAAAAAGTATATCCAAGCTCTTCCACTAAAATCATTAACTGATTGGCATAAAGGAACTCATCTTCAATAATATAAATACTTAGTTGACTCATTTAAGCTGCATTTGGTAGTTGAAATGTAAAACTAGAACCTTTCCCTAAATGGCTCATCACTTTTATAGTTCCTTTGTTCAATTCTACCAATTCTTTGCACAGTATTAAACCTAGCCCTGTACCTTTTTCACCTTGTGTACCTCTTTCACTCCTTTTGTCTAGTTCAAAAAGGTTCGGTAATTGTTCCGCAGATATTCCAGTACCATTATCGTTGATTGTAATAAAAGATTCGCCATCTTTTATATATACATCTAACTTAATGGTACCACCTGGAGAAGTATATTTTATAGCATTAGAAATCAAATTTCGAAGAATGGTATTTACTGACTTGCTATCGGCAAACACAAAGGAACTATCTAAAATATTATTATTGATCTTTATATTTTTCATAGTGGCCATTGGTGTTAATAGGGCAACCACTTCATTAGCCTCTGTTTGTAGGTTAACTTTATCAGGTTGATAGGGAATCATCCCATTCTGTAACAAGGCCCAGTTCAACAGGTTATCTAATAGTTCAGTAATCCTTTTGGTGGTATTCTCTATATGGCCAGAAAGTTTATGTAGTTGTTCAGTTTGTTCCTTTTTAATAAAGTAATTGATTTGGTTGCCCACACTTTGGAGGCCAAGTAATGGGCTTCTAAGATCATGGGCGATAATACCAAAGAACTTATCTCTAGTTTGATTGAGTTGAACTAGTTGGAGATTCTGTTCCTGCAATTGTGCTTTTGTGCTAACTAGTTTTGCATATAAATAACCTATACCTATAAGTATCAAAAGCATTATAATCCCTGCAATTAGATAAAGCCGATTTCGTTCTGCAAGTAATAGGGCGTTTTGTTCTGCCAATTCTTTTTCTTTTTTAAAGCTTTCAACATCTTGCCTAACCTGTTCCTCTTTGAGCTTTGCTTGGGCATCAACGGTGTAAATACTATCATTATATGCAAAAAATGTTTTATAATTTCCTAAAGCTTCCTTAAAATCACCCTCCTTCTCATGTATTTGACTCAAAAGCCTGTAGCAGTCTTGAGTTAGCTTTAAATTATCTATGTTTTTGCTGTTATCGAGCGAGAGTCTACCATAGTAAAGAGCAGAGTCATATTTTGATTCTGTATAAAAAAATTGAGCCAACATGTACTTACTATCAGCAATAGAAAATTCATCTTGAAGTTCGGAATATATATTTACAGCACTTTTAAGAGCCTGTTCTGCTTCACTCATATTTCCCTTATCTAAAGCTATTTTACCTTTAAGTTGCATCAACTTTGCCTTACTTTCCTTATTTTCCATTTCATCTATTAAAGGTTCGGCTATGTTGTAATAGTATATAGCTTGGGGCACATCACCTTTTAGCAACTGTATATTTATCATCTGTAATAAAGAGCGTGAATAGTTTAAAATATGGTCACTTTTTTTATGATAGCTCAAGTTTTCGCTTACGTATTTAGCGGCTATATCGTAATCTTTAAGATTGATAAATATGGAACTTAAAGTAGATTTACAATCTGCTAGGTCGCTGTCAAAACCTAGTTTTTCAAAAAGAATTTCGCCTTCTTGCAGGGAGACTATTGCTTCTTGATACTTACCAATGTTATTGTACAAAGTACCTAGATTGTAATGGCTAAAAGCAATATCTGTTTCTATATTAGATTTTATAGCTGCATCCAATGATTTCTGTGCAAATTCAATAGCAAGTTTAGTATCTCCCTTTTTAAGATAGGTGTCACTAATCAAACCGAGGGTAAATCCAACGTGCTGTATAGGTTTATGCAACTGAGAACTCACTCTGTTGATTTTTGGATCTATAGGTGGGTTATTAATGATTCCTTCAAGTATGCTAAGGGCTCTTTGCAAGTATTCTAAGCTTTCATCGTACTTGCCCAACTGCCCCAGTGCAAAACCTAAGTTTTTTATAACATGTGCCTGGTTTTTCAAAGACACACTTTCGTCCATTACATCCAGCATATATAGTAAAGTATCTTTACCTCTTTCAATCTCTCCCTTTTCAAATATATAGTTTTCGGCAAGCTGGTAACCCGCGTAAACCAATGCATCATTGTTATTTGTTTCGCGAGCAATTTGCATAGCTTCTTTACAAAGCCTAATGGCCTTGTCTGCATCATTTTCATGTAGATAAGCAATCAAATTTTCAAGTATCAAAGCATAACTTTTGGCACTTGGGATATTGTAAAGTTTAGCGTACTTATGCAAGTTTGCTATATGTTCTTTCCCTTTCCCTTTCTCTAAATCATAACTAAGAATATGTAAGCGCCCTAGGCCTATTGCAACATCTATTTTGTCCCACCCAGGCTTGGCTATTTTAGCGTACTCCTCCATTTCCTTTAGGTCTGCCTGGCCATAAAGTATGTTACATAGAAGTAGTAGTCCTGTCAGAGTTTGTAATGTCAATTTCATGCTTTTTTATTCTTAATGCTTGCGTTAAGATTCAGTTTAGCTAGTTTTTTTTGACACCAGAATTCTAAAATAAACAATTCACGCACATAAAGCTACCATTCACGCCTATTATCAAAATCGCACCAACCTGCTCCAATATATTTGAAATCAATCAACAAAGAAGATTTTTTTCAACAAAAAACTTTATGAATTATGAAAACTTTAAAAGTTCATTTAACCCAATTTTTACTTGTATCTTTAATATTCTTTTTTTGGACTGCTACTGCAAATGCTCAAATTAACTCTGCAAGCGCTATCCTCAATCATCCACAACAGAGCAATATTGTATATATTTTCTCAGGAGATAAATACTATAGGTACGATTGGAATAAAAGCATGGCAAGTAATACCCGCAGTACTACTAGCTACTGGTCAGGTTTACCATCTAAAATTGATGCAGCCTTGAAACATCCTACCAATAAAAATCTGGTCTATTTATTTTCAGGTCAAAACTATTACCGATTTAATTGGAGCAAAAATAAGGTAGATGTAGGACCTAAACCTATAGCTCAGACTTGGCCGGGATTACCATCTAAAATCGATGCGGCTTTGAACCATCCTACGGATAAAAACCTAGTGTATCTTTTTTCTGGGGGTAATTATTACAGATTTAATTGGTCTCAAAACAGGGTAGATGTAGGGCCAAAACCAACTGCGAATACTTGGCCAGGATTGCCATCCCGTATCGATGCTGCCGTGAATCATGCAACTAGTAGTAATTACGTTTATCTTTTCTCAGGCAATGTTTATTATCGTTTTAACTGGGGTGCCAATAAAGTTGATTCAGGCTACCCAATGAGTATCGCTGCCAACTGGAAAGCCCCTTCGGCCAGCTATGCGGAAGGCTCGGCTATTAGGAAATGGTTTACTAGTTTGCCGAACAGTGCTAAAGAGGAATTTCGAAAAGCCAATATAACGGCCTCAAATGTAGTACAAGAATTTAGTAAGATGTCTGCAGAAATGCAGGCAGACCTAATCAATGCTGGGGTACCTTCTGATCAACAAATACTTAGTTTTATCGAAAACCAAGCAGTGAGCTTTGATGCCACGGTTACCCACACGGCTAAAGAAACAGAAAACTTTTTTAAAGGATTGTTGGGTATATAAATTAAATGTGTGGGCACCACTGAAATACTTCCCGTATTTTAGTGGTGTCCCTTCAAGTTCGACCCATTCAAATATATAGTTTTCGCTAGTTTTTATTTGGGGCTAAAATTCTAAAATTAACTTTATCCCTTTCCAGGGTGGCCCTTGCCAGGGTTCATTATAAAACTTTCATTTTGAGCTTATTAAGTAAAACCCTAGGGAGGGTTTTTATAATATTTATTTTTGTCTCATTACTTACTTTAATATATTTGTTATCAATTAATCAAGAACACCAGCAAACTGTATAAGCACATCTTTCAGAAAATACTATAAGGTGATTTTTAAGAGCTACCCCTAAATGTTAAGTACTTTTCTAGTACTAGTAATAATCTTACCAATCTCAATCTATCGAACGGAAATAATGATGCAATTACGACCATGGCAATTACCAACAATCCTGATCTGACTTGTATACAGATAGATGAGGGTTTTACACCACTGAATACCTAGGTTAAGGAAGCCACTGCAAATTATAGTACAAATTGTAGTCTAATAACAAGTATAGACAAAACACTCAACGTCAGTTTTAATGTATATCCTAACCCTGTGAATCATGCAGTATATATTGAAAGTATACATAATTTGATTGAGGTAAAAAAGTTAGATATCTTCGATTTAACTGGTAGATTGGTTTCGAATGTGATAATCCAGGAAAGAATCTAATAGAGATAGATGCTTCTTACTTAAAAATTGGTCTTTATTTATTAAAGATAAGAACTGAAGTAGGGGTAGCCACTAGAAGATTTTTGAAAAATTAAAGTTGGGCTAAAAAATAAAACTATTTTAGTTAGATACTTTTAATGAGTTATACCTATCCTATATAGGTATAACTCTAATTATTTTGTAAGTAGAATATAATTTATTTTACATATCGGTACATTATTGCCTTTCAAATTTCTACTAAAGCATCGGTTAACATCATCCTAAAGCTAACTGCCTATAAATGATAAGAATGGATTACTTCAGTATTTTTTTTGGAAAAACATTTATCTGTTGTTACCAACTGGATATCTTGCACCATAAACTTACCAAATTCAAAATCCCTAAACTTTTTCACCTCTACCAATAATTTTGATACCTCATTGTCCGTAAATCTCATTATAGTAAACCAAGCATAACTTAAATTAAAACTTGACAAATGATCTAAATTAAATCCTAAATTTTCTGTTTTAGTTTTTAAAATCAATTCTTTTCTAATGTTATCAAGGATATTATCAGAATAAAAACCTTGGATAAAAACAGATATGGGAGTGATATTCAATCCATTTAGTTCGATTTCAAAAGCAGGATATTTGTGAAGCGTATTTTTGATCAATGGAATCAGCTTTTCTAATAGCCCTTTACTTATTTCGATTTTTTCTTTGACCGGGATTAATCCAATGATGGTGAAGTGGATACGTTCGACTGGATAAAAAAACTGATTGGGAAATTTAGATCCTAATTCTTGAATTATCTGAGAAATATTTTGATGAAGATCTTTAGGGGTCCTTGCCAGCAAAGTAAGACCTATGTTCGAATTATTTATCAAATCTTGATCTACCATCAGGTCATTCGTCACTTTGTCAAAATTCTTCTTCCAGTTCAGGTCAAGGAGTCCCTTTTGTTTGCTCATATAATTATACTATTGGTTTTTTCATAAAATAAGTCTGGCTAAGAAGATAATCTCTTGACCAAGTGGCAATACTAATTACAAATATCCTCATCAAGCATTAACTTAGGATTACCACCTTAATCTCAAGTTAAATATAATGATATTGAACAAACACTATGGAGTGTACTATTCCATCCATTTGATTACATCTTTTCAAGGTAACTATAAAATTTTATATCCGTCAGGATTCATTGAGGCCACATTGAGATAATAAATATTCTAGGATTTAAAAAACTTAAGCACCGTCCAACAATTCATCATCGATGAAAATTATATTTTTGATAAGGGCCACATCCTACAGTCTAAAAACTTTATGATAAAATAGAGAATGCCCCCACAACCTATCGTACAAGATTATCCTTAAACAATGACCTGTTCGATAGGTCGACGTAAAGAACGGGGCAATCGTGATCCATAACCAAAACGGACGAGCAGATCCGGTAAGCGATCTCCAAGGCCCAAATATTTGGCGAACTGTTTCCGTATTTCTGGGACCTCGACTGCCTGATTGATGAAGGAATGACGTAATCCAAAAACAGTGGACCTTAGGGCAAACCGTTGATAACACCTTCCCAGGTCAATCAGTCCCTCTATATCATTTTGCTGACAGACAAAGACCATCGAACCTGATGAACTCCGTATCTGATCCCGGTATCTATCATTTTCAGTATCAGTCTTATAAGCAAGGTTGAACATAAAACCACCCAACCATTCAGGTAACTTGGGATTTCCTGACGAAGCCGTGAACAAGCCATCCCTGTACCTTACGGCATTACGTTCACTGAAGCGTATCCATTTTTTGAGCTCTTTTACGAAGGTAGGGTCCTCCATCTGGGCAGTATTACCTGCCACCACATACTCAAGGATATTTTCAAGGTCATGTTTATCAGTGAAAACCTTGGCTATGACCTTTTCATCTTGCGCCGAGCCCACCAAGGCATCAAGTTGATTGGTCGGTACCCGTTTGCCATCATATCCGGTCCTTGTACTCTGGCGCTTTGGTATGGCCTGGAATAATAGAGATCTAGATGGTACGGTCGGATAAAGATCTATCAGCACGGAACTTGATGTATCTTCTATTGAAACATCTGCTTTCAGACCATGGGCAGAGGCTGCCAATACCAAATTCTCCGTTGCACATCCAAGACTGGTATACAGATGGTGGTCCTCTGGATCTACTGCAGGGCAACGTCTACTCAAGTCAGGGAGTAAGGTGATACGGTCGCCCCCGATTTGGAATTTCCATGGTTGGGTATTATGACTATTGGCCGCCAAAGTGGCATAACGGACCAGTTCCCTCATTATCTCTTCCCTTTTGTCAATACCGGGACCTGAATGACGCCAGGTATCTGCAACGATTTCTTCATAACTGGGCCTAGTATCATTTCCAGGGCCACTGAACCGTAGGCCAGGCCCCCCCAATAATGTGGCTGCCATGGCCTTATTGAAATGTCTTCTTTCCATTTTCTTTTTATTTGATATCATGTTCACTTTGGATCTATTTCAAGGGCGAGCTTCAACTCTTTCGCCCAATGATCGAATGCTGCCCTGGCATGACCCATCTTCGTAAAACCTCGGGGTTTGAATGGGCTGCCCATCTTCCTGTCCACCATGATTGCCAAGACTTCATCTGTTTCTGAATCCATAAAGGCCGCTTCAATGGAGGCCCCTCCCATATCAATCGGGAAGAATACCACTGCCATAGCAGGATAATTTATGGCCGGGTTTGAAGGGACAATCTCGGTAATGGCCGTCCTTATCCGGAGGACATCAGGTCCGGGTTCAGTGACTACTGGATAATCATCGGCAAGCTCCCTTTCGACCGTGTTGTGGAAATAGGTGGTCAGTTCCTTGGTCTTCGCAGGGTTGATCTGCTTTTTTTGGGCTTCATGATGGTCATATACCACGACAGTATCGATGATAACTTTCTGATAACGGTGCCAATCAAAGCCTTCTTTTTCCCACCATTGTAGATTTTTACCCCCAGCATGGTCCTCCTTGAGCAGGGAATAATCTTCCAGAAATCCAGACCTTGAAGGTGGCCTTGTGGCACAACCTGTAATACCAACCAATAGAGCGAACAATACTGTCCTTGACAAGTGTCTAATTAGATATCTTATAGTTTTCATGTTTTTAAAATTTTATTGTTTTGGCTTCATTGGTAAAGCTAGGATGTATCCCTCCTATTTTCATTGACAGTTGTTAAGAAATACATCGGTTAGGGAAATACAGGGATATCATAGGGGCCCTTACGCGGAAAAGAAAAAAATGGATCTGATGGTTGTCTCTTATTTTATTAGGGAAGACCGGCCTTTATCTTATACAGTCCTTTCCAGTGTTCATCCCATGAGATTGCGACGTATCCTGCTCAATGATTCAGGTTTTATCCCCAAGTAAGTGGCTATGTGGTACTGGGGAATCCTCTCTAAGACCTGGGGGGCATTTTCCATCATGTAAATATATCTTTCTTGGTTGTTCATTGTCTGGAATACAGTCCTTCCTTTGGCCATCTTCATGAGTCCTTCTTCCAATAACGACCTGCCTACCCGTTCCATTTTGGGGTAATGTTCATATAATTGATTCAGGCGTTCCTTAGAAATGACCTGTAAAAGAGTAGCTTCATTGGCCATGATATCGATATCGGCTGGAGTCCCGTTCAAAAAACTTTGGAGGTATACGACAAACTCCCCTTCAAAAGCAAAGTCTATCGCGGTCTGTTCTCCTTCGAAGTCTGTTTGTAGGTAAATCAAAGAACCCTTTTCAATATAGGCTATCTGGTGACATATCTTACCACTTTCTAGATATTTATCCTTTTTCCCAATCTTTAACTGTTTAAAATGAGACAATATCTTTTCTGATTCTTCTTCAGAAAAGTTGGACAACTCTGATAAGGTACTTTTCAATGTGACCATGGTCTATATAATTTACCCGAAAATATACTGCCATCAAAATTTTTAGCCTTGGGATTGGTTAGTATTTCAATATCATATCAAGTAATAATATAAAGGGAATGGGGAAAAGATTAAGATCATAGCGGTGATGATACTTTCAATGTTATCGTGTTTTTTTGAAATCTCCATAAAAAGATATAGAATTCCGTTGAGTTGATTCTGGGAGATACAGTCTTGACAAGTGGCAGGCTAACGGACAATCAAAGACAGCAAATACCCTGTTTGTAAATACACTTTCACACAGTCTACAAGAATTAAGTGGAATGGCCTATTTGATTCATCCTAGAGAAATATTCAAACCACACCAAAGACATCTTCTTCTATAAAGAAACGGTAGCTCTTGAATGAATAAACAGGGAGTGCAACCCGACGGAGTTAGCCAAAGAAGGTTACGAGACAACATAACAAGGTCGCTCTACCATACTATGGGCGACTACTTCTAGATATCTTTCTGAAATCCCTGGGCCTTACCAAATCTCAAATATTGATATAATAGGGACATACCCAAATGATTTTTTACTTATATTGAAAGACTGAACAAAAAATAAGGACATGGAAGAATTGGAAACTTATCATATCGTTTGGCTCATCATCCTGCTATTTGCCAACCACATGTTCATCTATCTTTTCAACCTACGCACCGATAAACAGGAGGTCGTGAAAAAAGTATATGGGCTCGAACCCGGTGCTGAACAGTTAAAAGAAGAGTTCAGAAATTCGTTGATTACGGCCCCTATCCATCCATTGCTGATATTATTGTTCGTATCCATGGGATGGCTGACTACATCGGAAAAAAATCTATCGACCGTAATCACCTCTTTTTTTGTAATGTTCTGGTGGACCGAATTCTGGTTCTATGCCTCCCATAGGGCTATGCACACCAAATGGCTCATTGGGATCCATAAGGAACACCATCGATCTTATATCACAAACCCGATGACTGCAGCGTCTTTTTCACTAATTGAAAAGACTATCTTTACCTTGGGTATCGTGGGTTTTGCATCAATCTATTCCCATTATCTCCCTTTTTCTTTCAATGGTCTTTGCATCTATTATGTGTTCTATTTCGCAGTAACTGTCCTAGGTCACTCAAATGTAGAGTTCAGGAATGCACGATATCCCTTCAGCCTGATGGGGTATTTCATCAATGCACCTTCCTATCATGCCATGCACCATGCAAGGTACGTGAAGAACTATGGGTTGGTCACTTCTGTTTTCGATAGACTGTTCGGTACCCGTTGGAATGACTATGAGAAAGTCCTGGAAAGAGCAGCAAATGGTAAGCCCTTGGAAAAGCTTTCAGAAAGACCATAAAAATAATGTTATGTATCCCACATAGGAACTTCATCTGGAGCGCAAGCTGGATTATGTTCCATAGACTCGTAGGATCTACATAATCTTAATGCTTGACCTATTTCAATGGAACTATTGATAGTTATCTGAATATCAAAATGGTAAAGATTAGTATCGTTTCCCTCTAGTACAGCGACCTTTCAGCCCGAACCTTTCTGGTCGAGCCTTTAAGTCCAAACCTTTCCAGTCAATATGTTCCAATCTATTTTCATATTTTACCTCCACCTTATCCTTATTCATTTTGCCATAATGGACATACAACCAATTATATACTTTTAAAAAATTGTATAACTATGTAAGACTCTTTTAGAGGTTTACTGGACTATGTTAGAGGTTCCCGTCGGGGCAAAAAATCTTTGCGTAGCATAGCAAAGGAAATAATTTAAAACGAATTATAACTCAAAAAAGGGCAGATTAATTAAAAGGTTATCTTTGTCTGGGTATTTAAAGAGAAGGCAGCACTAAATGTGCCACCTTCAGGTAATAATGAGCAAGATAAGTCACCTGATTAAAAGAATCTTTAAAAAAGACCCTTGAACTTGTTTAGAGTTATATTTTTAAGCATTACTGAACAAGCTTTTATTAATACCCAGGATTTTCTAGCAGCTTTCCAAAGCTTTGCTGAATACGCTGGGTACCAATTGGGAAATAATAATGATGCTCTTCAAAATTTCTATCTCTAGCATCAGTTGCATCACCACCAGGCTGGTGAACCACCCAATAACTACCTGGATTGTCCACGCTTTTGTACCATCTTACCCCAGAAAAGCTTGTGTTGTCAGCATCCAACTTTTCCACTGCAATTCTCCACCTACGAAGGTCCCAATACCTGTGGTTCTCAAATGCCAATTCTACCGCTCTTTCATTTTGGATGGTCGGCCAATCGATGCTTGTTTTGTTCGGCATATTGACCCTGTTCCTGATTGTGTTCAAAGCATCCAATGCTTCTCCCTCTTTGCCTAGGGCATAAGCAGCTTCTGCCAAGTTCAAATAAATCTCACCTAATCTAAAGATCATGTAATCGGTGGTGCCAAATCCTCTGGCATTACCCACATCAACATCCTCACTGCTTCTCTTTTTATTGAACATCCCAGTCCTGATGACATCTCTATTAAATCCTTTAACAGGCACCTCGACTCCATCAATTTCAACTGAGTTACCTGAGCTTCTTATTTCACCGTTTTCCACCAATCCGGCATGCAGCCAAACGGTTTCACCTAAGTAGCTGGTTTCTGGAAGAAAAGTATTTGCCCTGAGACGTGGATCTTTGTTACCAATAAAATCGCTCATGTCGTGATCTACCCCTTCTACGAGTGTAGAACGATCAATTGAGCCTGAAGTACCGTCGGTGTACTCATACATTTCAAAGGTTTCCAAGAACGTATTCAAGAAAGTCGTGCCACCAAACTTCTCAGGAGCACACCATCTTTCCCAGTCATTGGCTTTTAGGCCATCGCCCAAATAAACATCAACAAAAATCTCCTCACCATTACTTGGGTCTTCCACTGCCCTGGTAAACAAATCGTAGTAGTTCTTTTCGGCCTCCTCAAAACTAGAAGAACCGGTTCCATAAAGTGAAAAGCCACCGTTTTCAATAATATCCTTTGAGGCTTCGTATGACATTTGCCAGTAGTTCATGGGGTTGCTGATACCCAAAAGGCCGTCTAACTGCATCTCGCCAAACTGACCGACACTTCCTGCAAACATCATCGCGCGGCTCTTGAGTGCTACAGCTGCCCATTCGTTTATGCGTCCTCTAATAATCGGCTTACCTTTGAGAAGCTCTCGGGCAGTGTCGCAATCTCTTGCGATGAAATCATATACTTCGGTTTCGCTGTTTCTTGGAACAGCAAGGCTCTCGATATCGCTACTGATTTCTTGGGTATTCTCTAAAATGGGCACACCACCATAGCGCCTCACCATTTGGAAATACACCCATGCCCTCAAGAAATGCAATTCTCCGACCCGCATTTCTTTGAATTCGGGATCCAGCGGGTTGCTATCGGCACTTAGCTGCTCTATGGCATCATTGACATCTCTTACCAAATCGTATTTCCAGAACTCGTTCACATCGCCCGCTCCAGTGCCATTGTCAGTGCTGAAGGTTTGTTCGATGAACCGATACCCGGTAGGCCAACCACCAAATGTCCTGCAATAGCCACCACTGGCGGCATCAACGACCAGTCTGCCGATATCACTTTCGTTATTGTTGCCAAGGTTATTTCCGCCACGGTAGAACTCGCTCCTTGCATAGAGGTTTGCGAACCTGGCATCTACCAATACTTTGTCTACCCAAAGCGCGTCCTCGGTGATGGTATCGAGAGGGCCTCTGCTCAATGGATCCTCACAAGCTGAAATCATGGTAAATACTGCTATCAGTACAAGAAACTTTATATATATATTTTTCATGATATATTTCATTATAGGGTTAAAGATCGAACTCGTTTATACTTTTTCATTCCGCATGAAAACAAAAAGTTTAGTTGAGTTCATTAAAAACCGAGGTTTACTCCGAAACTGACAGTTTTCATTACCGGATAGACCGCAAACGAATTTCCTGCTCTTGATTCAGGGTCGAAAGCGAATAAATCATTTTTGGTAAAGGTGAGTAAATTGTACCCCGCTACATATACACGAGCTTTCCGTATGCTAACTTTATCGAGTAAGGTATTGGGAATAGAATACCCAAGTGTGATGGATTTCAACCTTATGTAATTTCCATTTCTGACGAAAATGTCCAAAGCCTGATTGTTGTGAGTACCTAACCCGTCGGTAGTATGGATAGGAAGTGTAGCAGAACTGGCTGTTTCAGGTGTCCAAGAATTGTCTACGATATATTGGAAAGGCATTTGTGAAATGTTCATGTTAGCCTCTCTTTCTAATCCGGTGGCCAAATAGTCGATATTGGCAGCCCCTTGCCATAGCATGAAAAAATCAAATCCTTTGTAGCTAACATTTGTGGTAAGACCGTACATGAATTCAGGAATTGGAGGTAAACCGTTGTTGGCAACACCTCGACCGATTACTACCCTGTCGTTGGTATTGATCACTCCATCTCCATTCGAGTCAACGTACCTCACATCACCGAGTACTGGATCAGGAATAAACTCATAAACAAGTTCCTCAGCATCCAACTCGTCTTGAGTATTATAGAAACCATTGGTTTTATAGCCAAAAATACGGTTCGTCCACTGACCTGTCCTTTTATTGATACGTTCGTCATCCGGGTTTTCTGGATCAAACTGGCCGTCTGGGAAGCTCACCCATTTCTCACGCGTCCAGGTCACATTACCCGATATGCTGAATTTGAGGTCACCGATATTATTATCGTGGTTCAAGACAAGCTCGAAGCCTCTGTTATTGCGTTGTTCAATATTCTCTCTAGGCAACACACCACCAAAAGTGGATGGAAGTTCTTGGTCTCTTTGGGCTAACAGTCCATCTTGAAGCCTGAAGAAATAATCAAACTCTATCCCCAAGATGTCATTGAAAAGAATGGCCTCAAAACCCACATTAGTGGTCTTCATGGTCGTCCAGGTTATATTAGGATTAGGAAGGCCCAAAGTCGTTAAGCTCGAAGAATATACATCGTTTCCAAGAATCCAACGTGCTTCGTTGGTAAGCGCAAAACCTGTCAGGTAGTCAAAACGGGAAGTTCCCCCACCACCTACGGTCCTGTCATCTCCAAGTTGTCCGTATGAAGCCCTCAGTTTCAAGAAACTCAAAAAATCTACACCGTCAAAAAAAGCTTCTCTGGACATGACCCAACCACCGGACAGACCAAAGAAATGACCCCACCTGCTCTCAGGTGGAAACTCGATAGCTGCATCTGCTCTGTAAAGGCCTTCAAGGAGGTATCTATCTTTGTAGCTGTAATTCACACGTCCCAACCAGCTTTTCCTTCCAGATTCCGAAGGTTCATCGTTGGTAACAGCACTACCAGAAGCATTGAATACATAAGGGATGCTGGTAGTTAACAAGTTGGTTGTACGGGTATCTACACGATAGCGATCAAAGTACCTGTTTTCTCCTAAAAAGAGGCCTGAAATTTCGTGGTCACCAAATTTCTTGGCATAATTTAAAGAAAATTGGGTGGTCAAGTTATTGGTTTCGATGGTGTAGGTACTTACTTCGTTGTCCCTCGAACCGTCTATAAGCTGACTTTCTTGTAGGTCCCAATCATATTTGTACTGATCCCATGGGAAAAGTGCTGATCTGTTAGACCTATTCCATGACTGATAGGCCACCCTCGCTTTTGCCGAAAGGCCGTCAATTGGAAGCGAATAATCAGCATTGAAAATCAAGTTGAATTGTTTCCTGTTATCATTTTCAAAACCCGAAATATCTTGGTCGCCATAAGCAATAGGGTTTTGCTGAAGCGAGTTCACACCGGTAGCGGTCAGCAATCCGTCAGGGTTTTGTTCAATGGTTGGATCTCCGTAGAGTAAGAAACGGAAAAAGGACTCATATCCATCTCTGCCTTCTCCACCTGTTGGGTTATCCCTATCTTCAATTCTGTACTTAAGGTCCATGCCGACTTTAAGGTTGTCGGTGATATTGGCATCCACTGTTGCGCCAAAGTTCCAACGTTCAAATTTACCTGCACCGGATTCCAACAAAGAGTTTTGATCTAGCCTACCAATATTGATGAAATAATTCATGTTTTTATTTCCTCCGCTTGCATTGATGTTATGTTGGTAAGAAGGTGCATTGTTTTTAAGGAGCACATCGTGCCAATCTGTGCCCCTGTACCCTTGTTGAGTCCCTTGCCGAAACAGTTCAACTTCCTCATCGGTATAGCGAAGTTCGTTATCCGGTATACCTTCCGCTTTTTGCATTGAATTGAAAAAACTTGCTACGCCATGTGGACTGGCAATAGGAGGCAAATAAGTGGGAGACTGCAAGCTAAAAATACCATTGTAATTTACTTGCGGAGGGGTATCCCTTCTCCCTCTTTTGGTGGTTACCAAAACGACGCCATTTCCCGCCTGAGCACCATAAATAGCTGCCGAAGCATCTTTCAGAATGGTTATCGATTCGATTTCATTTGGGTCCAATTGCTGAAAATCCCTTGGGACACCATCTACGATTACCAATGCTCTACCAAAACCTCGAATAGCGATATCGGCCACATCGTTTCCAGGCTCACCAGAATTGTTCGTCACGATTAGCCCAGGAAGCCTTCCTGCCAGGGCAGCAGAAGTGTTGGTGGTGGGCACTACGGTCATTGCCTTAGAATCCATGGTGGCGATGGAACCGGTAACATGACTTTTCTTCTGAGTACCGTAGCCAACTACGACCACCTCTTCCAATTGTTCCAAGTCTACATCTAAGGCTACATTGATAATGGTTTGGTTACCTACAACAATTTCTTGTGTCGTAAAACCAATATAGCTGAATTGTAATACATCACCTTCGGTTACTTGGAGACTATATTCTCCGTTGATATCAGAAGTAGTGCCCATATTAGAGCCCTTGATAAGGACACTTACGCCCGGTAAAAACTCGTTATCTTCTGTAGAGGTTATTTGACCAGACACCGAAAACTGTTGTAGTTCTATTATCTCTTCGATACCAGTATCCAATCCAGTGTCCTTTTTTTTGACATATATCTTTGAATTGATTCGCTTGAACTGTAAATCTGTTTCCGCAGAGATTTTCATCAATATCTTTTCCATCGATATTTTTCTTGATTTTAAGGATATCGATTTTTCTGCTTCTAAGCCAGTCTCAAAATAAGTAAAAGAAAAACCTGCCTTGGCATTGAGTGAAGAAAATGCTTCCTTGACCTTGACATTTTCCCAATTTACTTTAACATATATCTCTTTAAGGCTTTTTTGTTGCCCGATACTGGAATTGGCCAGTAACATACCAGCCAGTAAGCACTGCATAAAAAGCCCTATTGCAGCAAATTTTGACATAATGATGATTTGTCTTTGTATTTTCCATTTCATATTTTTAGTATGGTTTAGATATTAAAAAAATATTTAGACTTATACACCTAGAGCATAAGGATCAAGTTTCCCGACCGAAGCCTTTGCTCTAGGTATCTTATAAAGATTAATTATCCATAGGCATATTATTTTCCTTTACTTTTAAAAAAACATTCTTACCATCTATCTTATAATCAAAGTTCCCGATAAAACCCAATCCCTCCAGTACCCTGTACAGTGGGGCGTTGTAATAGGTCTCATGAAATCCTTTCTCCTTAATCTTTCCTGATACTTCGATATCTACACCGTACCATGCTTCTAACTTTTTTTCTATCTTATCGAAATCGTTTCCACTGAGCCTTAATATACCATCTTTCCAACCAGTTACCTCTTCCTTATCGAAAGGTTTTTTGGCAATTGAGCCCCCCTTGACCGATGCCAATTGACCGGGTAGTAAGGTAACCTTTTTTTCTTTATTTTGAACACTTACCTTGCCTGTCAATACAGCCACGGCCACATTCTTATCATTTTCTTTTCTGATATTAAAGGATGTGCCCAATACTCTTGTTTCCACATCTCCACTATAAACAATGAAAGGTTTATCCATTTTAGTCACTTCAAAAAAGGCTTCACCGTCCAGGTGTACCTTCCGCACAGGACTGTCTTTAAAACTTTTTGGAAAGGTGATGGCTGCATTACTGTTCAGTTTTATTCGTGTTCCATCCGGTAAGGTCAAAGATATTTTCTGGCCTGATAGCGTATGTCTGGTAATCCATTCCTCACCTTTTGTCAATTTGGTATTGTTGAAATCCGTTGTTTTAAAATAAAATAGGGACATTATGAAAAGGAGGACACAGGCAGCAGCTGACCAGTACCAAAACCCAGTATTTTTATTATGCTGTTTTGATTGCAACTGCTTCTTGTAATCATTGCTCTTTATCTCTTCTGAAATGGTCTTCTGTATCTCTTGCTTTAGGATGATATAATCCTTAAACAATGGTCGTGTACGGTGTTCAACTGTTTTCTTACTTTTGGAATATTCGAATATTTCCTGAAATATCTTTTCATTCTCACTTTGTTCCTTCCTCCACTCATCTAGCTGATCATACTCTTCTTTGCTGAGCGTACCTAGTATACTCTTGGCTATTATGTTATCTATATTTTCCATGTTCTTTATCATATTCCTTTTTTCACCATTTATTCTAATGGGTTTTAAACCTCAATAATGAGGTGTATGCACTGAAGGATAATTATTGAGATAGCTAATACAGCAAAACGGCTATTGCCCTTGTCTTTGTTATTATGGTATTTCTGTAAGGCAAATCGAAGTTTTTTAACCGCTCTAGCAATCTGATTCTCTACTGTTTTTACAGAAATATCCATAATGTCGGCAACTTGTTTTTGTCTCATGCCCTGTTGTTTTACAAGATCAAAGACCACTTTACAACTATGGGGCAGTGCTTCTATGGCCTTGTTCAACACTTCTGCTTTTTCTTTGTTCAGTAGTATCTTTTCTGGGTCAAAATTTTCAATTAGAAAATCGAATGAGGTTGTATTTTGTGTTTGAAGCTTATTTTGACCTATTTTTGAGTTGAGGTAGTTTATACAATGATTTTTGGTACTTACATATAGATAGGATTCTATATTATCGATATTATCAGTGTCTCCCTTTTTTTTCCAAAGTGCAAAAAATACATCTGATACTATCTCTTCTGCTACTTCATTATTTTTCACATAACTCTTGGCAAAATTGGTTAATGGAGAATCATAATTTTTGACCAGTCTTACAAAAACCTCCGTTTTACTTTGCATTGCTTAGTTCATTTTCATATCAATAAAGGGCATTCAAATTACCTTTAGTATAATTAGAGATTTTGCCCTTAATAATAAAGACAAGATTTTTAAAAAAATCCCCTACTCAAATTAGATTTTTTAATTTTACTTAAAGATTGTAGCCTATAGAATTGTATTGAACTGGCACTTTGCACTTAATAGATTGAGCATATTATTGGTTTTTGATACTCATTATTAAAATTAATCTTTTCAACATTCATATTCTCTACCTTATCCAAAACTTATAATTGACGTGTCCTAAATTGTTCCAAAAAGCTACTTGGTTTAGGTTTATCTCTAGGGCTTTTTATTTGTTTGTGAGGACAATAACTATCATTTGTCTCAAAATAAACTGAAGAAGTTTAAAGTCCTCTTTTTCAACAATAATGATTTTTACTGAAAGCTAATCAGTAATCCTCTTAACATAGCAAAAAGGTGTTAAATCGATTAACTCAAAAACCATTATCTAAATCTTTGACACTATAGATATGGACTTTGGCATTTCTGACAGGGTTTAAAGTTTGCTTATTAAGTATTTTTACTTTGTGATTGTGCACTTAATTACGAAAATAAGATTACGTAGAATATTTAATATCTCTTTTGTTTGATATCATCAATTTGTAAGTAACATATACTAATTGATAAGTATAGAGTCAATATATAAGTAGCTAAAGCATATCTTCTATATAAATTGTACTATTCCAAGGAGGTTTTCTGGGTTTATCATAAAGGCTGATATCCACATTGAACAAATTTAGGGACTCTGTAGGTATATTTTAGCGGTACTCAATAAGGAATTCACTCGTTCCTTATAGAATCTATTGGATTAGAAAAAGCTGCCTTCAGCGCATGGAAGCCAATGGTCATCATTGTGATTGCTATGGCCAATGATCCGGCAAGAAGAAATATCCAACCGTCAAGATCTGTTTTATATGCAAAGTTTTCTAACCATTTCGATAAGGCGTACCATGTGATGGGAATCGAAATCAGAAATGCGACAGTAATGAGCTTTACGATATCTTGAGTCAAGATCCTTAATATAGCGAGCTTTGATGCACCCAAGATCTTTCTTATCCCTATTTCTTTTGTGCGCTGCACTACTGTATAAGAGATCAGCCCGAAAAGACCCAAACAGGCTATAAATACTGCCAGACCCGAAAAATAAATGAAAAGTTCCCCGAACCGCATCTCGGCATTATATTGCCCTTCAAAGGACTTGTCCAAGAAAAAATAATCGAAGGGTCTTTGTGGGGCCATTCCTTTCCATTTCTTTTCCAAAGAGGCGATGGTACCCTCAACATCTTCCGTATTGATGTTCAAGGAAAAATAACGTGCAATACCTGGCGCTAATAGCATGGTCAGCGGTTCAATTTCTTCTTGTAATGATTTGAAGTGATAATTGTTTACCACTCCGACTATTTCACCTTCTACACCCCATATCGAAAAACGTTTACCTATTATTTCTTCAGCAGAATGATATCCATAGCTCTCCACTAAGGCTTCATTCACAATCAATGAAGTAGTATCTGATGGGAAATCATGGGAAAACTGTCTTCCTCCGATAATCTTCATCCCGTATTGGTCCATAAAGTCATGATCCGTATAGCAAAGATTGATATTACTTGCCTGGAACTCTCCTACTGGATTTTCAATGTTCGTATAAGCGATATAGTTGGTCCGGCTTGGTACACTGGAAGAGGCCGATACGGTCATAACATTTGGGTTTTCCTCCAGTTCGCGCTTAAAAGTTTCTATTTTGTCTTGTACATCATCATCCCCCCTAAAGTCAATTATCAACATTTGCTCTTTTTTGAACCCCAATGATTTTCTGTTCATGAAACTCAATTGTTTGTAAACGATGGCAGTACCTGAGATCAATACAATCGAAACAACAAACTGTGTTACTACCAAAATCTTTCTTAATAAGACCCCCTTATGGCTACTACTAAAACTACCTTTGACAACATTGAGCGATTTAAATCTTGAAAGAAATACCGCAGGATAGATACCTGCCAAAAGACCAACCATTATTGCTACTGCAAAAAAGAGCAAAAGGTGGTAAAAGTTTTGAAAGACACTTACAGCTATTTCTTTGTCAGAGATCCGGTTGAAGGCAGGTAATAAAAGTTCAACAGCTATTAAGGCCAAAGAAAGGGCAAGTATGGCCATCACCAATGATTCACATAAAAATTGCCAAGTAATTTGCCCCCTTAACGCTCCCATTACTTTTCGGACACCTATTTCTTTGGCCCTTTCGGTAGAACGGGCAGTGGACAAGTTCATGAAATTGAAACAGGCAATAAGTAGGATAAATACAGCAATGATCGAGAAAATGATTACGTTCGTAAGACTACCACTCACAGGGCTCCCCCGCTTTGATTGGAGATAGATATACATCAAGGGTTCCAAGGATAATGAATAGTACATATTGTTTTCCTTCATGTATTCTCCGATATGTCCATCCATGAACCCTGAGAGTTTTGTCTCCAATGAGGTAGTTTGGTCCTTTTCGAACAATAACACATAGGATTGATAACCGAAACTCCCCCATCTTTCTGCAGCCTCTGGGAAAAGCTTTTCGAGGCGGAGTGACATGGGGATGAGCAGATCAAATGTAAAATGGGAGTTTTGGGGTACATCTTCCATTACTCCGGTCACTTTGAGACCATATCCTCCCTCAATTGTCAAGGTCTTTCCCAAAGGATCCTCATCACCAAAATATTTTTTGGCCGTGCTTTCAGTGAGTACTATACTATATGGGTCTTCTAATGCAGTATCTACATCTCCTTTGATCAGTGGGAATGAAAACACAGTAAAAAAAGAAGCATCGGCAAGCATCCCATTGTCCTCTTGAAAAGAATTTTCTTCATGGGTAATCAGAAAACGGGCATTATCCAATCTGACCATTTCTTCCACTTCAGGAAAATCTTCTTTCATGTATGCAGCTGTTGGTGCCGAAGTAGAGTTGGTGTAAATGGTCTCGGTCGGGGTCTTGATATCAGTGACCACCCTGTAGATTCTGTCTTTTTTAGCATGGAATGAATCATGGCCCAATTCATTATTTACATATAAAAAGATCAAAAGGGAACAGGTCATGCCAATCGTTAGACCAGCAATGTTTATAAAAGAATAAAACTTTTGTTTCAGGATACTACGGATGGCTATTTTAAATTGAATCGATAACATATCATATTGATTTAAAGTCTTTATCGCTTTGATTGGTCTGATAATTCCTGGTCTGAACAATAGAATTACATCTACGATAAATTTTATGTCCGCCTTTCTCTTACCGAGTTTTTTCAACCTACGGTAGTATACTTCCATCAGGTCACCTTCAATGTAGCTTTTCATTTTTGGGTGACAGAACCATCGGAACAGATTTAGAAAGAATTTGGGCGGATTTTGTCCCCTGCTCATATCGATCCTTTTATCGAGGTCTGAAATATGGTTTTAGGGATGGCATGCCAAAGTGCATCTCGGGTAGCTTTTGTGTTTTGGACCGCCCTTTTGCCCAGAGCAGTAATCTCAAAATATCGCCTAGGTCTTCCTGCCCTCTCAGTTGTTGCTTCTCCTGCAAAGGACCTTAGATAGCCTTTGTCTTCGAGCCGCCTAAGTGCAGTATGGAGTGCACCCATGCTTACCGTACGGTCCAACCTCTCCTCTATCTCGTCCTTTATCAATACACTGTATGCAGAATTGTTGAGAATGCCTATGGTCAGCATGACTATTTCTTCGAACTCTCCTAACTGATAATCTTTCATATATCTGATATTATTATCTAAATGTAGGAATATTATTTTTACATGCAAAGGAAATCCAAATATTATTATCTAAATGTAGGAATATTATATAGGAGCATTGACGTGTGTAAAAGGTAACTTCGCTTGGGCGCCGTATCTTTAATTCAAATTCCTGAATTCTTTTGGACTCAACCCAGTCTTTGATTTAAACAGGTTACTAAAATAAGTCGGGTATTCAAAGCCAAGTGCATATCCTATTTGACCAATTGAATCTGATGAACCCAGTAATCTGGTCTTGGCCTTTTCAATGATAAATGAGTGGATATGTTCCTGCGCAGATTTTCCGGTCTCTTTTTTTAGTAGGTCACTAAAGTAATTTGATGAAAGATTTAATGCCGCCGCACAATAACTGACCGTCGGAATCCCGAGATCATCGACCTTACCAGTATTAAAATAGTCTTTGAGCAGTCTTTCAAACTTGGACACGATATCCGAATTGAGGTTAGATCGTGTATAGAACTGTCGATCATAAAACCTTAGACAATAATCCAGGAGTAAATGGATATTAGATATGATCAATCTTTGGCTATGCTTATCTATATGCTGATCATACTCATTGATAACCTTGACCATTAATTCTTCAATTGTACCTTTCTCATACTCAGAAAGGTGAAGACCCTCACTCAGATCATAATCAAAAAAAGAGTAGTTATCGATCTGGTTGGCCAATTCTGATCTACGGATCAAATCTGGATGGAATAATAGCCTCCATGCTTCACTGAACCCACTATCCACTTCTACATTACTTTCATATTCGATCACCTGACCAGGCGCAAAAAATAATAAAGTTCCTTCTTCAAAATCGTACGAGTTATGACCATAGGTTACTTTACCACAAACACCTTCTTTCAAAACTATGAGATACAGATCGGATACTATCCTGATACCATCAAAGTCAGATACATTACCCTGATATTTAAAATTCCTTTCTGCACTTACCAATGGATGTTTAGGTTTAGGCTGGCCTACCAATTTATGGAACTGTCCAACGGACTTTATGTGGATTGTTTCTTTCATCGCCCATCAATTTAGTGAATATGAATAGTAAACACCATGACCAGTATATTTAACAGACCTTGGTATTGAGAATTATGCGCTTAAATATCAGGCAATCTTTTCTATGAACTCGATGGCATTTCCATCAAGGTCTGCGATAATAGAGGCCCTGATGCCTGCCTGGGGTACATCCATGACAGGTGCTGCTATTTGGACACCTTTTTCCTGTAACTCCTTCATCAAAGAATTGATATCTTCGACCTCAATGGCAAAGTGGTTATATCCTGCTGCAATATTTTCTAGGGGATTTGCTCCTTTTTCCCTATTGTCAGGGACATTACCGACCAATTCTATTTTAAACCCATCCCTTCCGATGTAGTATAATTGCAGGCCTGGCATAGCTTCCACGGTCCATTTATGGATAAACCCGAAGCCAAGTTTTTCTTTGTACCATGCCATCAATTTTTCAGCATTGTTTGTGATGATACATACATGATCGTGTTTCATTGCTTTAAAGATTTTTGTTGGATCGTTTTCTTCAAAGTTCGATTTCTTTAAACTTGAAAACTTATAGTAATCACTGATAAACTTATGATAATGAAGGATGGATCATTTGAGTTGACAGAATTGTGCCTGACATTGGGCTAAATACTATTGCATTTAGCCCGTCTTTACAGGTAAAATCATCAGTTTGATTTATGCCTAAAATAGCTAAAACATAGTTCGATTACATATTAGCCATAAAATCGAATAAATGCTTTTTCTACTAATTCCAGTTTTCACGCTGTAAGATTATGATGTGTTACTTATCTAAATAAGTAGTCGCATTTTTCTCGAACTCCTTTTGGCACATCGAAGAACAAAAATGATAGTCTTCCCTTTCATAAGAAGCCATAAACGTGCTATCAGATTTTACCTTCATCCCACAAACGGGATCTTTCACCCTGAGCGATATTTTTGATACATTGCCAGCTGCTTCCATTTCTTCAATGATGGCATCAACACCCGATTTGTACATATTGTTCATATAATCAAAAACAGCAGGTCTTGTCTTTTCTGGGCTTCCACCTTCAAAAGGTGGCTGTGGGTCGTACTCCATATCCAACATTACACCTTGGGCATAATCCTTTCCAGCAATTTCTGCTAATAAAGCCAAAGACATATCCATCCCAGCGGTCACACCAGCTGCTGTCCAATATTTACCATCATTTGTAAAACGTTCTTTGACATAGGTTACCCCATATTTATTCAGCATATTTTCAGCATCATACCAGTTGGTAGTTGCCTTTTTACCTTCCAGTAATCCAGTACTGGCCAATATCCACCCCCCTGTACATACACTTGTAGTGTAGGTAGTTGTTTTATCTATATCACGGATCCATTGGTGTACTTTTTCATTATAGGCTGCTTCAATGGTACCTCTAAAGCCTCCTGGAATTACAAGGATATCAAGACTATCTACTTCGTCAATAGTTGTAGTTGGTACGATTTCAATACCCATTACAGTTTTTACATTTCCGGGTTTTAAAGCAATCAGCTTTCTTTCAATGCCCATTAATTGTCCTAAAACATAATGAGGCCCTAAAACATCTAGACTATTTACTCCATCATACACTAAGATACCTACGTTTTGGATGTGATGTTTTTTAAAGACCACATCATCTTTGGGTTTTACTTGTGTTTTTCCTTGTTTTTGGGAAAACGTTTCCTCACTATTATTTTTTTTGCAGGCATTCAACAAAAAAAGTCCTATCAATACTATTATTAGTTTTTTCATTTTATAGAATTTATTGGGGCTGATTCGATTCTTGCAACCCCGGGTTTAGTAATTTAAAATTTAGTGCTCATCGTTATGCCGTAAGTTCTTGGTGCTGCTGTTCTTACACTTCTACCAAAACTGCTATCGGGATTTCCAAAAGCAATCGGTTCATCCGATCCGGACTTGATAGTCCCCTTAATATTTTGGGCAAAGCTGTTGCTTGACAAAAGGCATAGCAATGCCATTATAAAGTTTTTGAAACTCATTTTTATTTTTAAAAAATTAGAAATAATGAACAAAGGATAGTATTTAAGACTATCCAAATCACCTTATCTAAGGTGATCCTTGAGCTTTGCTGGGATTTCGACCCAACATGTCATTATATCAAATTGAGTTTAGGTGGGTGGAAAATATCTATTATGAATGAAGAAGTATAGATTTCATCTATGTAGGTAAGATTTAAATTATCTGTTTGGTCTTCTGCTAATGACAAGAAATCAAAAGGGTTGTTTGGGTAGAAATAGACCACCTCTAATCTTTCCTTTTTACTAGAGGGTGCTTGTTTTTCTTCTTGTTCCTCTGCTTTCTTTAATTGCTCTGATAGATAACATTTTCCATTACACATGGACATTGGTTCTTCCTTATTGATACACAGTACTTCAGCAATGAAATATTGATTGATCTTAAAGTCAATTAGTATCCCAATCTTTGTTAGACAAGGTAACATCAATGCTATAATCGTCAATATGGAAAATACCTTTTTCAGATAATCTAGATTGTACACAAATGTATTGAATCTGGGAAATTTTCGACTAGTAGGATATACTTTTTAATGGGTGTTTCTAGATGAAATAGGAAAAAAAGAAGGAAGGAATATATTAAATGTGTATTTTTATTAGGCATTTATAAGATTCTTATAATAGGTTATTTTGTTTGTCAACTAGTATTTAGGATAACTATAATACTATAGATTAGTCAAAAGCGAAAGGTCAAAAATCTTAATTATTACTGATTGATAGAGTACTCAAGATGATAGTTATGAGAATAAAAAGATATATTTTAGTACTTACATTATTGGTATCCGTTTGCTTATTATCTGGATATAGCCTAATCCTTAACAAAGAAACCAATAAAGTTGAAACTTTTAATGAAGCACAAATCTTACCCAAACCGTCTTCTTTTATAAACGATATTCCAGTTTATGATAAGTTTGAAGATTTGGCACCTCTTTTTAATTATCAAGATGATACTACCTATATTATCAACTTTTGGGCTACTTGGTGTGCACCTTGCATAGAAGAATTGCCTTTTTTTGAAAGTCTAAACGAAAAATCAGAAAATAAAAAAGTAAAAATTATACTATGCAGTTTAGACTTCCCGAACCAATTAGAGAAGAAACTTGTACCATTTTTAAAGAGAAAAAATATCAAGTCTGAAGTAGTTGTATTATTAGATGGTAAATACAATGATTGGATAGACAAAGTATCTGAAGAGTGGTCTGGTGCCATACCTGCCACCATTGCTTATAAGGGAAAAGAACGCTTATTTTTTGGAGAAAGATTTGAAGACGAAGCGCATATTAAAGAATTCCTATTGCCGATATTTAATTTTTAACCTAAAATCATCAATCATGAAGTACTTTTTAATACTTAGCTGTTTATTTATCTTTTCAGGATTTAATGGGAAAAAAATACTAGAAGATGGTGTGAAAGTGGGAGATAGTGCACCAGCTTTTACACTCAAAAATGTAGATGGGAAAATGTACTCATTTGAAAATATCAAAGATGCTAATGGAAAATCACCAAAGGGTTATGTTATAATTTTCACATGTAATACCTGCCCTTATGCCATAGCTAATGAACAAAGGATTATATCACTGCATGAAAAATATGCGCCTAAAGGCTATCCTGTAGTAGCTATACAACCTAATAATCCTGCCGCAAAACCTGGCGATAGCTTTGAGGCAATGCAAGCAAACGCTAAAGAAAAAAAGTTTCCTTTCTTATACCTTATTGATGCTAAGCAAGAAGTCTTTCCTCAATATGGTGCTACTAAAACACCGCATGTATTTTTGGTTGATGCTGAATTGAAAGTCCGTTACATTGGAGCCATTGATGACAGTGTAAGAGAAGAGGCTAATGTTGGTGAAAAATTCGTAGAAAATGCCATTAATGCATTAGCAGCAGGTAAAGAACCGAGTCCTACAATCACCAAAGCAATCGGGTGCGGCATTAGATAAGGTTTACATTTGAGTGTTCTTTTGTCAATGAGCATTGAACGGTAAAATTCCTGCTAGCACAATAGCCAACAGGAATTTTATTTTTATAGCTTTTCAAATTATTTACAAACTTTGATTTAATTCTTTAAACACTTTATACAAGACATAAGCTAAAACCAATAAAATCAAAAAAGCAATAATATGGAATCAAATTTAGGTGGGTCCAGGGGTTCTCACTGAATTTTTCCATTTGTTGCATGCCGTGTTCTTTTTTAATTCATTTCGATTAATATGTATTCTTTATTTTTAAAATCCAAGAATTTTCCATTTTGGATTCCCCTTAAATTTCCTTTATAAATTCCAATTTTACGTTTTTTACTTCCATTGGCTTTTTTGCAGATTCTTTATTTAGATGAACGATTTTTCTTTTTTTCTCATGGCATGCAACGTTTAATGTAAAATGTGTTTTAATGCATTTTTACATAGTGTTTTACACCGTTTTACTACCTCAATTTTTTTAGTATAAAACCTTTTCATCAAAAACTTTGAGCTAGTTCTTAAATTTATATGCTGTTAATGTGTTGTCAAATAGAGAAGGAACTATAATCATATCTTTATGCGGAATGTATTCGAAGTCTGCGCAGTGTAATCCTGTTGACGCTGTATTTGCAAATTCTATAATTTCTCCATTTTCACCAATCAATCTCATTCCTTTTTCGTACAAAGAAATTAGAAGTTGATTCCCCCTTTTTTTAATACCATCTATATTACCTTCTCCTAAATGGTATACATTTGAAATCTGTTTGGTTTTTGTATCAATGGATTTGAGAAAGCCATCTTCATTTACACCAATATAAATTTTGTCATCTATAAAAGAGATTCCATTTGCATCCCCTATGCTATCACTCTTAATCCATGAGGTTACTTTATTTTCCTTTATTCTATATAATGTATTATTTCCGGCTTCTGTAATGTACATGTTATTTTCGTTGTCTAAAGTAATATCATTAATCAAAAAATCATGCTTAATACGATGTCGTACTTTCATTTTATCATTTTCAATATCGTAAATTGCTATTCCAAACCTTTCAACGATATACAATAAACCGTCTTTTAAAAACAATCCTGTTGGTGAAGACAAATTGGGTATCCAATCTTTGTCAATAATCTGACCATTTAAATCAACTTTAGAAATAGAACAATCAGAATAACTACTGCCATTTCTCACAAAACGTTTATAATTAGAGACATAAAGCACATTGGTTTCCTTGTCGTATACTACGGATTCTGGATACTCTAACCCTTCAGAGATTTCCCAAACTTTTTCGATAACAGGTGGAGGTGGTTCGGTATCATTAAATAAGGGAAACGATAATAGAATGATTAAAATAGCATATTTCATTTTTTATGATTTAGTGAGCATTTCGTCATTTATAAATTTGTACATATCAAAGAACTTCCTTAAATGGTGTATAACGTCTCTTGTATGGTGCGTTTGCTTCCCAAAGAGAGCATATGTACTATACAAATTGTTGTGTTTAGTTATTTTTATTTACCATTTCATTATTGGTTCTTCTTTCCATAAAATCAGTCTAAAGTCTTCATAGTGATTTCCATTTCCAATTGTATGGTTGTCTCTAAATCCTTTTCCTAACTGTAATTTATGAAGCATACCAGAATAAGAACCAATCCAAAGTGTTTTTCCATCGTCTGATATAGTAATTCCACTAATTGTTGAGCCTAAAAAGTGTCTCCAAATGCATTTTCCTTTTTGGTCAATTGCTCTTATATATCCGTGAGCATCACCTAAAATGTAAAAGTCAGAAAAGGAAGTCCCACAATATACTCGCATTCCTTCGTCTATAGTTTGATATAATGGACTTTCCTCATATTCTGGGATATTAATTCCTTTTAGAGTATCTGTGGCTACTCCAATCGTAACACCATTGTAAAAATGACAAGAGTTAGTTATTAATTGCTTATCATCTTCTGAAAAAAGGCAATAATGTGGGTACTCTGACTGTTGTCCTATTCCTCCAATTTGAGAGCCATTATTATCTAATATTCTATGTTCTGAACATTGGTCACCAACAACAATATATTCGTTATCATTTGATAATGTTGCATTTTCCATATCAATGTTTGAATCCCACTCTTCATCTTCTAAATCAGGCACAGGATGAATCATTTTTTCAGATTCTTCAGCGACTAAATATATTCCTTCAGAAGTTATAAGTAATATCTTAAGTCCATCATTGAATGGAATTAGCTCGGTTATACCTAAATCTTTCGTTTCAATTAATTCAAAAGTAGAAATGATATTTCCTTGCCACCCTTGAGTGGTGGTAATCTTATTTTTAGAGGATATAGCAAAAACATTATTTTTTTTGGATTTGCCGATAGCATTAATTTCTGAATCTAATTCTAGTGTGTTTTCATTATCAAGAATGTATGCTTGTCGTTTTTGATAAGATGTACCAGTTAGGAATACAATTTTCTGTTCGTCTATAAATTGTAATTGCTCGATACTTTGTCCTTTCTTTTCAAGGAATTTTATTATTGGTGTATGAGCAGGTGGAAAGTCGTTTCTGAATTCTGCAACTGTATCTGTTTCGTTAGCTTTCTTTAATAGACCGAAAACTTCATCTGCTAAATGTTCTCGATTGTCTTCGGGTTCTTCTCCCTTCCAGTTTTCCCACCCATTCTTTTCTCCAAATTCAATCATTTCGTTAATACCTTTAGCGTATTCACTTCCTAGTCTATTCCATTCCTCTTTAATGTTGACTGGATTTTTCTTTTTCTTAAAGAAGTTAAATTTCATTTTCAGTTTTTAATTAAACACAACAATTGAGCAAATGCCATTGCATTTACCTCTCTTATAAATACCGTAGATTATACATATAATCTACGGTTAAATGTAGCCAAAATATAGGATATTTTTTGGCTGACTTAATGAATCATTATAAGTTTTTCCTTACTATTCTACCCATTTTACTTTATCTGCTGATAGTACACCAACTCATGCTCTGGTAATACAGAAGGGTGCAATATCTTAATTAGATCAGCAAGTATCAAATGTGGTTGGATTACACCTTCTTCCCAGTAATGATTCCTCCCCCCTTCTGAAACCCATTTATTATTGTTGTACACCTTACCTTCCTTCACACTTTTAAAATATTGGTATCGACTATCTTCACTTAAAAGCGCATCTAGTTTTTCAACAGTATACGTGGGATTGATCCAAAAATCTGCTTGTTGGCCAGCAATAAGTGCCTGTTCCATGCTAATTAAGTTTTCTTCGTAAGCTGTACTATCTTCTAGTATATACTCACCACCTGCATCTATAATATACCTGATGAACCACTCACTTGAGCCATGGGTAGACCAAGTACCCCTTTTGCTACTCCCTACTATTACCCTAGGTCTTTCTTTCACATCTTTTACTTTGGCCGCCAGTGCATTGTATTTTTGTGCAATCGTATCAAATACTGCTGTGGCTTCTTTCTGTTTATTCAAAAATGCCCCGTAATATTTAATCCACTCTGCCATTGCCAAAGGATGATTTTCCCAGTAAATACAATTCATAATGGGGGTCAAATCCATTTCTAGTAAGCGTTTCGTAACATCATACTTACTACCAGTTCCAATTTCAAAGATACCATCTGGTTGCAGTTGTAAAAGCACCTCTTCATTAATGTTATTGCCACGTCCTACTACTGCAATTTCTCCCTTATCATATCTTTTTTGAAGGGTTTGATTGGCAATCCAGTCTGCACTTGAAATACCCACTACTCCGTCTAGGGCATCCAATTTAGCAAGAATAGCAACTTCTCCAGCCGAGCGGACAGTAAACTGCTGCAATGGCACCTGAACTTTATGGCCATCAGGTAATAATTTTTCTGAAGATGCTTTTTCTGGTAATAATACATATTCAAAATTAACCCCTCTTTGTTTATTTTTAGGCCAAATCACATTTACCAATTGATATGCCCCACTATCTATCAAATCAAAGCGAGTAGCGTATTTTACCTTCTTTTCTATAGGCCTTTCAATAGCCTCTTGTACGTCACCTTTTTGCTGCGTGCAGGCTGTTACTATGGAGAAAAAGATAAATATTTGAAAGTGTTTTAAATACATGGTAAAACTGTATAGTTAAATAAATTTATCTACTTTTTTTATGCTTGCTTGTCACCTCTTTAAGATTTTCTAATATAAACTTTACTCTCAATTGCACCGATACTTTTGGTACTTCTACTACTTCGTAAAGGTACTTTTGGTACGTTTGTTTGATTTCAAGTCCTAGTGCTTTTGCTTCTTCATAAGTTTGTGGTCTTTCAGGGTCGTTTACGTAAATTTCTGACCATGGAGGGCACCAGTAAACATATCTGAAATATCTATTTTGACTTATAGCGTCTTCTAGACCTGTTAAGGGTTTTATTTGTTGAAGATTTAAGTAGGCGATAATATCTGGCAACCCACGATCGTAGAAAAGGTATTCATCTTTAATAATTTGTTTATTAAAATCATGTACCATCCATTCCATGCATAAGCTGGCAAAGCCTTCCAAGTTTTGCCAGGGCAATATTCCTTCTTGTTTTTTACTTTCAATTTGAATCAATTGACGGCTTGCTTCTGGTACAATCTTAAACATAGCATCTGCCAATTGCTTGATAATACTTGTTTTGCCACTACCCGGCCCTCCCGTAACCACTATTTTAGTTGCCATATCTTAATTAGTATGATGATAGATATACAAATAAAAGTAGTTGTATGATTTAGACGAGCCATTTTTTTAAAATCTTGAATATCAAGTTCTTTTAACTTTTCACCAATAAAGGGCTTTTCAACCAGCTCACCGTGATAGTAATTTGGCCCTCCAAATCGGCATTTTAAAATACCCGCGGCTGCAGCCTCCGGATAACCTGCATTAGGGCTTTTATGTAAATGTCCATATTTGATTGCATAGCGAATCGCATCAATATCAAAAGAAGCAAACATCATCAAAACAACAGTCAATCTGGCTGGTATATAATTGACGACATCATCTAGCTTTGCAGCAAAATAGCCGAATGATGCATATCGTGAGTTTCTATAACCAATCATAGAATCAAATGTATTGATTAGTTTATAAGTCATGATGCCAGGAACACCCAATAATCCAAAATAAAAAAGCGGAGCAATTACGCCGTCACTCAGATTTTCAGACATGGTTTCTAAAGTAGCTGTCATTATTTGTTGTTCGTTCAAGTTATGTGTATCTCTACCCACAATATAAGAAAGCTGATTACGTGCTGCCTCAATGCCTTCTTCCAATCTTTTAAAAACCTGACGTCCTGCATTTATCAATGATTGGTTGGCTATTCCCCAAAAAATAAACAAAACATTAAAGATACTCCAAGCTATCGTTGAATACTCCCAAAGCCAGTTATCAATCAGATAAAAACCAAAAAAAACTACTCCTACATAAATAAGGGTTAATGCCATGCCTTTTAATTTTCTATAAGCACCCTTATTGAGAAGTTGTTCACCTGTAGCTATAGCACTGCCAAACCACCGAATTGGATGTGGCCATTTTTCAGGGTCTGCTAGCCACAGGTCAAGCCCATAAGCTCCTATTAAAGGCATGATAAAGATTAAGCTTTCCATGACCTCAATGCATTGATAAGTTTCACATTTTCCTCCCTTGTCTGTGTAGCTATCCTGAAATGTCCCTCATCTAGCCCCTTAAAATTACTGGCATCCCTTATTAAAATATGATGAGTTTCAAATAAATATTTTTTTAATTCCTTAGCGCTTGTTATTGTGCTTTCTATCAAAAAGAAAGTAGTTTCAGAAGAAAGACTTCTATATCCATCAATACTATTTATTTGTGTCTGTAACCATTTTGTTTCAGTAAGTAAAGGTTTTACATTAGGCTTGATATGAGAATGGTTCTCAAAAATGAATAAACCTGCGTATAAAGCTAAAGCATTGACAGACCATGGAAGTTTATACTTCAATAATTTTGAAATGATTTCTTTGTGAGCGGCTATATACCCGATACGTAACCCAGGAATTGCAAACTCTTTGGTAAGTGACTTTAATATAATCAAGTTCCTATATTGATTTACTAACGCTATTACAGATTGTGGATAATCGGTAAAAGCATGATAAGCCTCATCAATGATAAAAGTTGTATTAGGATTTCCTTTTGCCCAATTTTCTATTCTTTCTTTAGACAGAACATGCCCCGTCGGATTATTAGGGTTACAAATACAGATTACTTTGCTTTCAAAATTCTTTTTATTCAGTATTTCTTCCCACGTGATGAATTTACAATTTACTTGGTAGAGCTTGGCAGCATCACCATACTCAGCAAAAGTTGGTACAGGTATTAAAACACTTGTTCCATGAAACGCTTGGAATATTTGGTAAATAGACTCGGTAGTACCATTATTTATCAAGAAGTTTTCGGCTTCTAGATTGTGATGTTTGGCGCAAGCTTCTCTTAAAGGCTGTGCATTGGGTTCAGGATAATTCTTAATGGAAGAAATCTGTTCTTGCAAAGATTTTATGAGTCCTGGATCAGGCCCTCCATACCACACATTTGTACTGAAGTTTGCTACTGGCTTTTTAATTGCGGAAAATATGTCATCACCATGTCCGTATATCATTTCTGCATGAATTTATAAATTTTATCAATAGACACTTTTTCCCTAACCAGTTGGGCAAGTTTATCATATTGGGTTTGCTTAAATTCATTAAAATCAAAGTAGGGCAAATCTATTGAAAAGTCTTTTAGCAAGTCTTCAAGTACAGGTGCATTATCAAAAATACCGTGGATATAAGTGCCATAACAATGGTTGTTCAACCAATACCCTTCTGTGCTTCCATCTGCGAATTTATTAAGAGGCTCCCCTTGTTTTTCTAGCGTGGTTTCTCCCATGTGAATCTCATAGCCAATACAAGGAGAAGATTTCCCCCTGTAAAAAAATGTTTGTTGTAGTGTTCTTTTATTTTTTAACATGCGCGTTTTGAGTGGTAAAAGTCCAAGTCCATCTACCTTAGCCACTTTCGATTCGACCTCGTACGGATCTTCTATAGTCTGACCCATCATTTGGAATCCACCACAAATGCCAATTAGCTTTTTATTTTGCTTAAAAGCAGCCTGAATTACTTCATCAATGCCTTTTTCCTTGACATATAATAGGTCTTCTATGGTATTTTTACTTCCTGGCAGAATGATTACCTCGGCCTGACTTATTTCTTCTGGACAATCTGAATAGTATAAATGTACTCCTGATAACTGTTCAAATACTAAAAAATCTGTATAATTTGCCATTCGGGGTAGATGTACCACACAAATATTTACCTTCCCAGCTTGGGCAATTTTTGGTTTTTTATCTATGGCAACCGAATCCTCCTCTTCAATAGTAATGTCTGTAAAATAAGGTAGCACACCCAATACGGGTTTCCCTGTAAGTTCATGGATAATTTTTTTTCCTTCTTCAAATAACCTAATATCTCCTCGAAATTTATTGATGATTACCCCTTCAATCATATCCTGTTCTTGCTTGGGCAAAAGTTTGATAGAGCCATATACGCTAGCAAATACGCCTCCTTTGTCAATATCGGCCACCAAGATTACCCTTGCACCTGTATGTATGGCTACACGCATATTTACAATATCTTTGTGCCGCAGATTCAGTTCCGAAATACTTCCTGCACCTTCAATCACAATGGGATTGTATTGAGTACTAAGTCTGCTATATGCACTTTTTACATATTCAAAAAGATGATTTCTATTGTTTTTCCCAAAGTAATCATATGCCGATTGGTTGCCATGGGGTTTACCGTTAAGCACCACTTGTGAAGAAGTGTGGTTCGTTGGTTTCAACAGTACTGGGTTCATATCAGTATGGCATGCAATTCCTGCTGCTTCTGCTTGAGTAGCCTGTGCCCTCCCTATTTCAAAACCTTCAGGCGTGGCAAAACTATTCAAAGACATATTTTGCGCTTTGAAAGGGGCTGGACTATAGCCATCTTGCTTAAAAATACGACAGAAAGCAGTCACTAGGATGCTTTTACCTACATCAGAAGCGGTGCCTACGAGCATCAATGGTTTTAATGACTGATGTTTCATAAGCTAATTTAGGTTTACTAAGTGTTTTAGAAAAGAAACATTATCACCCCAGTAGAAGTGTACGTAAGAAGCCAATACATTCTTTTTACGATAAACCTTTGTTGCTACAGGTTGAGTCCTTGCATTTTGCAAGATACCCACCTGCTGTAGGTTTCCTTCTTCAATCAATTGCGAATAATGAAACTCATGGCCTTTTGCTACTAGATCGTTCCATTGAAAATGTCGGTAACCAAGGTTCAATTTTTTTTTTGCCATAGAACTTGTAATGGGTAAATATCCCACAAGTGGATGTGCTTCACCTTTGGCATCAATTATATTATTCCCTAAATACATCATCCCACCACATTCAGCAAGTACCTTCCCTCCCTTCTCACAATAGTTTTTAACAGCTTGCATCATGCTGTAATTGCTAGCCAATTTATGAAGGTATAGTTCAGGGTATCCTCCCGCAAAATATAAAAGATCTGCTTTGGGTAATTGGGTATCAGACAAAGGACTGAAATAGGTAATTTCTCCCAGTTTACTGAGTGCTTTGAGGTTTTCTTGGTACAAAAAATTGAATGCCTCATCTTTCGCTACAGCGATGACTCCTTTTTTTGAAATAGATGGGGACTCTACAATTTTTTCTTCCCTGGAAACAAGTTGCTGCGTAAGCTGAAGGAGTGCGTCTATGTCTAAGTTTTTTTCAACATGTAAGGCAATTTTTTCAATCACTTTATCAGTTTCAATTCGTTTATCAATGTTGAGACCTAAATACCTTGAAGGTAGTTTAATTTCCTCATTGGGAGGCAGGTACCCTAAGGGCCTCACACCTACTCTTTCACAAGCCCTACTTAAAAATTGATAATGGGAATCCGATTTTACAAAGTTGAAAATGACGCCCGCTACATTCACTTCCTTATCAAAGTTTTTGAAACCAAATAGCAATGCACCAACTGAAAAAGCCATAGCACGTGCATCTACTACCAGTATCACAGGTATTTTAAGTAATTTCGCTAAGGCTGCTGAGCTATCACTATCATCTCTTGAACCATCGAATAAACCCATAACCCCTTCCGCTATTGCTACCTTTTTTTGAGACGTATAGCGTATGTATAAATCTTCGATGTGTTTTTGGCTGCTCAAAAATAAATCTAGATTGATACTAGATTCACCAGATGCAGTATTATGGTGGTAAGTATCCAAATAATCTGGGCCACATTTGAAGGGTTGTACAGCTAAACCCCTCTTACACAAGGCGCGCAACAAACCCAGGGTAACGGTGGTTTTACCTTGGTGACTTGCAGGCGCTGCAATGAGCATATGTGAAAAGCCAATTTTCAACTTTTCTTAATCCTTTTATACAAAAACAACTGCCACCTTTCTTCTTCTAAACCTGCGGTATACAATTCATAGCGTGCTAACAAAAAGAATAAATCAGACAATCGATTTATGTAAGCCACAATATACTCTTCTACACAGTCTGGATCATGAGCTGCTAAAGTAATCAACCTGCGTTCCCCCCTTCTTATTTGCGTCCTTGCTACATGACATAACGCAGCAATTTCATTACCACCTGGTAATAGAAAGTAGTCTGAGGGTTCTGTCATTTCGGATTCCATTTGATCCATCCATTCTTCACAAAATGTAGCGCCATCTACTGGTTTCGGGTTCTTATTTATTTTGTTGGAGTTGGAAGGACGGGCTAAGTGCGACATCATATCCATGAGGTCTTTTTGAATACGATGTAGATTTTTTTGCCATGCATGATCTACTCCTAACTTAGCTCTTAGGAGACCAATGGTTGAATTTGCTTCATCAATGGCTCCATTACATTCTATTCGAGGTGAGTCTTTCGATTCCCGTTTACCTCCAAATACACCTGTTGTACCTTTATCTCCTTTACGTGTGTAAACTTTCATTTATTTAGTTTTTCTTTTGTTCAAAATAGCGAATAATCATGTTGAAAATACCTAAAACTATTCTTGATATTTCGCTTTCTTTAACGATCTAAATTTATTCTCTTAAATAATTGATTAGGGATTCTATGTTAAAAAATTCAATAGTTTTCTCATTTGTTTTTAGTGACCATTTTACATCATGTTTCTCTTCATGTATTTCCAATTGAAAACTGCTATTATTGTTTACCTCAAAACCCAACTTTTCTAATGCCCTTCGAGTCCAAAAATTAGCAAAGTTCCCACCTTCTACCCTTATAGTTTTATTATGGTCTGCTTTATGCATTTTAAATGTTCCAGAGTATCTATCGAACTGAATCCCTTCTTTTTGAAAAGCAGCTTCGAAAGAGCCTTGCAATATTAGGTCTTCAGGAGCACCTGTTTTGATTGTTTTATTCGGCATCATCAACCAAACTTTGTCTGATGCTTGTAGTGCCAAATCTAGTTCATGGGTAGATAGTAAAATAGCCTTATTCGTAGTACGTGCCATATTTCTCAATAAGCGTAAAATGACTACCCTATTAGGCAAATCGAGATGGGCAGTAGGCTCATCAAGTATAATTAAAGGCGTTTCTTGCACCAAAGCCCTGGTAATCATTACTTTTTGCTTTTCTCCATCACTCAATTGACTTATTTTTTTCTCTAAAAATGGTGCTACCCCTGTAAGTTTAATGGCTTGTTTAATAATGACTTTATCATTTTCCTTTAACTGACCAAACCAGTTAAGATACGGATAGCGACCCAATGTAATAATGGTGTAGACACTTAAATTACCTGCTTGTAAATTTTCTGTAAGCACCAGGCTCATCTTCTTTGCCAGTTGCTTTTTATTAAAAGTCTCTATGGGTATATTTTCTAGTAAAACACTACCGCCCAAAGTAGGTTGGAGACCCGCTAATGTCCGCATCAAGGTTGTTTTCCCAGCCCCGTTTGGCCCCAATAAACACGTTAATTCCCCTCGTTTCAATTGAAGATTTAATTGCTTACCAACAATCGTTGTCTGTGTTTTCCCCTTGTAACCAATTGACAATTGCTTGGTATCAATCACACTCTCTTTAAGCGTATTCGAAATTACATTGAAGGTAGGCGGAAATAGTTCTAAGTGCTTCATTATTAAAAGGCCGATTTTAAATTCCTGTTTTTTAAAATGACCCACAAAACAACAGGTGAACCGATTAATGCCGTCACAGAATTGATGGGCAAAGTAGTTTGATGTCCTGGGATCTGGGATACAATATCACAGAAAAGCATTAAAGCTGCGCCTATCAAACAACTTATGGGAATTAATGCACGATGATCGGAAATATTAAACAAAGACCTACTTAGGTGAGGTACAGCGATTCCGATAAAACCAATAGGACCACAAAATCCTGTAACTGCTCCTGCCATCAAGCTCGTAGAGGTAATGATCAATACTTTTACAGTTTTGATATTCAACCCCATACTACTGGCATAATTTTCACCTAAAAGTAACAAGTTTAAAAATTTTGAACTTGCGAAAGTAAGTACCACACCAAATACAACGGTAATTGCAAGTACTTGCAAATGTTGCTTTGTAACACCACCAAGGCTGCCAAAAGTCCATACTAGATAATCTTGTATTTGCTCTGGATTACTGAAATATTGCCAAACACTCACAATGGCTATGGTAATATTGGCAAGCATAATACCTCCTATGAGTAGTACTACATTGTCATTCACACGGATAGAAATAGCGATAATTACTAAAAAAATAAGGGCTGATCCTGTAGTAGAAGCAAATACCACAAGCCAACTACCCGAAATACCCAATTGTTGTATGGTATAAGTGGTGGTAATGAAACCCGAACTCAACATAACCACAGCTACTCCCAAACTAGCGCCAGCTGTAATTCCTAACACTGAAGGGCCAGCTAATGGGTTACGAAATAGGGTTTGCATTTGGAGACCACTTAAAGAAAGTGCTACCCCTGCCAAAACCGCAGTAAATGCCTTAGGCAATCGGATACTTTCTACAATTTTGAGCCAAGCAATATTTTCAGAGCCATTTCCCAACAAAATATTGATCACCTCTTTGAATGGGATACTTACCGAACCCAATGCCAAATCAAGTATGAAGAGGATTACCGATGCTACTATTAAAACAGCTACGAGCGTAATCCTTGGGAAAAGACTGGGCAGACGTATTTCTTCTTCTGATACAATGGTTTGGTTCATGGCTTAATATTTTTTGAAGAAGTAAAATATGAGAACAAACATGAATTTATATCCATGCTTGAAAGACCACGAATCCACCGGAAGTAGAAAAATAAGATTAGTTTTCCCATAGACCTTTTTGCTTTTAATCCCGAAAGCAATTCAAGTTTTCATATTCGATAAGGCAGGTCTTCTGACTTTCCTGTTCCTTGAGTGCCTTCCCGACCAAAAACATGGACAGTGGCAGAGAGTAATCAAGGATACCGAAGTTGTTTTACGACTTCAGGATTACAGCAGCGGGTACTGTTCCAGATTCTCACTGGATTCCCTTTTAACACCAGTTACTTGTTAGCAACTGATGACCTAATTTCTATCAAAGCTATGAAAAAAAATTTACCATACATTACGCTCCGATAAATTAATACTGAAAATAAGCCCCCATTAAAAAATGAATAGTAAGACAAATTGGAAATAAACCACATTTATGTTTTAATTCAATAAAAAAAGTATGTGCTAAAGAATGACTTCACTTTACTTCTACAACCCAATTACTCTTTAAATCAAACTTCAGTATTCGTTTCTTTAGATAACTACATACAAGACATTGGTAATTACACAGTTTTTTACAAATTAGCCCTTAATAATTAGGTATTATTCTTAGAATTTGGAATTTCACACTAAAGGGTAAGTAACCACTTTTTATTTTTTTAGTTTAAAAAAAAATTAGAAAAAGGATAAAAAGTAGAAATAAACCCTAGTTTTGCTGCTTCATTAGGTTTCTTCATATTAATTGAGGAATTAAAAGGGAATCCAGTGTAAATCTGGAGCTATCCCCGTAGCTGTAAGCTCTTTAAGAGTTGTTTTTACCTCAGCCACTGTTCCAAACATTTGGGAATGGGAAGGCCAAAAACAATAGAGCAAGCCAGAAGACCTGCCTTATGTAAACATTTAACGGCTTTCGGTGGAAGAGTCTGGAATGTAGAAGACATCTCAATGTTTTTTTTAATTCCTATCCCTTTGCGAAAGCTCATTGTATTATTTAAAACTTAACTCTTTTAACAATGAGCAAAAAATTATTAATCTCGGCTTTCCTGCTAATTTATAATTTAACAGGGTACGCACAATCAGAGCAACTGTCCAAAATTATTGAAGCAGATACCTCGGTAACCGAACTTAATGAAGTGGTTATTACGGGTACTCGTTTTGCCGTGCCAATAGAAAAATCGGGCAAAACAATTTATAAGCTTGATAGAAAAGAAATTGAAGCCAACAGAGGCAAAGATATTACTGACCTACTCAATGAAATACCAGGTGTTCAAATGGTTGGGAACTTTGGTACACCTGGAACCAACATTAGCTACCGAGTAAGGGGAGCGCAAAGCGAACAAACTTTAATTTTGATTGATGGAGTTCCTTTTAATGACCCTTCGGGCCTTGCTCAAACCTTTGACATTCGAATGTTGGATTTGGAACAAGTAGAGTCTATTGAAGTACTAAAAGGGGGATTGAGTTCGCTTTATGGTACCGGTGCTGCGGCAGGAGTCATTAATATTACACTTAAAAAAGCTGCCAAAGAAAAGTTGAAAGGGGCTGCAAACCTTGAATATGGCAGTTTTAATACCTTTACTTCTAGTGCCAATATATCAGGTACTACAGAAGGTTTTAGTTACATGGTGAGTGGTGCTTATAAAAGTTCTGATGGGTTTTCGGCGGCATTAGATCAAGATAACGTTGGAAGTTTTGATGATGATGGATTAGAAAGTATAAATTTCTTAGGAAAATTTGGCTATGAGTTTTCTGACCAATTTTCTATTAATGTATTGGCTTCAGTAGATGATATTACTACTGATTTTGATGGCGGTGCTTTTAGGGATAATGACTCAGAACTAGAACAACAGTTATTGAAATTTGTATTGAGTCCTACCTACAAATGGAATAGAGGAAGTATCACAGGTAATTTCAGTTACCATACCAACGAACGCATCTTCAACTCTCCAAGTTTTTCAGATGCAACAGTTCGCGATATAAGTGAATTTAATGGAAACACGTTTCAGGCAGACCTTATTGTTAATCAAATCTTAACTGACCAAATTAAGTTTGTTGGCGGGGTAAATTTCCAGAGGCCCGTTTGGGATCCTTCGGATGCAGATGCGGAAAACTTTACCATGGTCGATCCATATGCTTCTTTAATATTCGATGCCAATAATTTTAATGTGCAAGTAGGTGGGCGATTAAATTACCATAGTGAATACGGTGCTAATTTCGTATGGAATGTAAACCCAAGTTATTTGATTGATTTAGATTATACTAAGTTAAAATTATTAGGTTCTTATTCTACTTCTTTTATTACTCCATCGCTCAATCAATTACATGCTGGTGATTTTGGTTTTCTACTTGAAGAAGCGGGCAACCTTGACTTAGATCCACAAGAGTCTGAATCAGTGGAAGTAGGATTTGAATTTTTTAGAGATAGTAAGTTTCAGGTTGGGACAGTGTATTTCTACAGAAAGGATAAAAACTTAATTGATTTTATATTTAATGATGATTTCACCATTGGAAAATATGAAAATATTGACGGATTTACGGAAGTTTCTGGAATTGAATTTAATGCCAGTTACTCGTTTACGCCTCAAATAACCTTAGGACATTTTTTCACGTACCAAAGGTCCCTTACTTCAGATGTAATCCTACGCAGAGTTCCAGAAAACAAATTTGGCTTCAATTTATCCGTTGCGCCAACGCAAAATTTATTGGTAAAATTGACACATTTGCACGTGGGAGAAGTACCTGAAAATGCAGAAATAGAATTAGATGCTTACAATCTTTTTGATGCCTTTGTTTCCTATACTTATAAGTCCCTTACCTTTTCAGGAAGTATCAACAATATTTTTGATGAAAACTATGTGGCCTTGTATGGCTTTGAGAGTGCAGCAAGGAACTACAATGTAGGTGTTAGATACAGCTTCTAAGTTGTAAACTTTACAAATTCGAAAGATAACTATCAGGTTTCTCTACAATTGGGTAGAGAAACCTTGTGCCCTTTTACCCCTAAATAGCTTATTTTCACCAGCTAATATTATTTTATATTAGAATGAATGCTATTGAATGTTTTAATAATCACTTGGCTTTTTTAACTCGCGATAAGAACTCTAAAAGAATGAGAGAGTGTTTATTTTATTTCTATAGGTAGACCAGAGACCATAAAAATAGCTTTATCTGCTTTTTGGGCTATATATTGGTTCATCCACCCTTGCAATTCAGTGAATTTACGACCCACATGACTCTGCGCATGTATACCCATTCCTATTTCATTAGAAATAATAATGAGGGTAGCCTCTTTTTCAAAAAGTGCACTTAGTTCAATTTTTCCTTTTTCTAGGCATTCTTCTACATTATTTTCAGTGTCCATAAACCAATTGGTGAGCCAAAGCGTGATGCAATCCAATACGACAATTTTACCAACTATATCGAGTTTACTCAAGTATTTTTCTTCCTCAATGGTGGTCCATCGGCTGTCGCGCTCTTTCACATGTCTTTGTACACGTTTGTCAAAATCATCGTCCCACCTGCGCGAGGTAGCTAGATAATAAGGAGTATTTGAAAGTTTCAATGCAAGTTCTTGGGCATACCTACTTTTTCCAGATCTTTCACCCCCAGTAACATAGTATATCATTTTTTTATAGTGCTTGGCCTTTTTAATCAGTTAATTAATATTGATTTCATTCCTTTTTAGAATACAGTAAAGTTCTTTATCGCAATTTCAAGTTGTAGAAATTCTTATCCATTATAATAATGAAGAAATAATTTTTAAAAATTCCCATAAAGTTAAGCTTATATTGACTTATTCTGCTTTAAACAGATTGAATTGTACATATCACCAATTATGAGCTTTTTATGAAATCTCATCAAAGAACAATCGTTTTACCGTGTAAATGTTGATTTAATAGTTTTCACAAGAAGTTTGATACTAAAAAGTTTTACTAACAGAACAGTTTATTGTCAATTTATTAAAGGACTATATTGATAACAATAGAGTAAATATTAAACTATTATTTGGCAAAAAGCTAATTATTTAGAATTAAATATTGTCAAAAAGTAAGATATATTAATGTGATGAATTAGTATCAATCGTAGAGGTAAATAAGTAAATATGTTAGAAAAAATCAGAAGTAACATAAAATTATCAAAGCAAGGTAAAATTTCTCTAGAAAAAATATTTCAGCAAATCTGGGAGTTAGAGTTCAAAGTTTCCAAAGAAGAACTCCAAAAGGTAAATCAAGAAGCATTTAATTTAGCTGCTGAAAGAAAAAAAGAAGACCTCTTCAGTTATGCATTGGCACAAGTTACATTTGGTATTTTTTATTTTTATACCAGCGATTATAAACGAGCTTTAGAACATTACCTTGACGCCCTCGATAATTTTCGTTTAATAAAAAATGAACCTGGAATAGGACTTAGCTACATGAATATGGGGGCAACCTATCGAAGTTTGGGTGATTTAGATTTAGCAATAAAATACTCGCGAGAAGGAGTTGAATTATTGACCAAAAATAATGCTTATCCAAAATTCTTATGTTATGCTCATTATGGTTTAGCAGAAATCTATTTAGGTTTACAAGCTTATGATTTATGCTTAGAAAATTATGAAAAAGCACTTGATATTGCCTATCAAATAAATGATTCTACTGGAATCATCAGGTCATTAAATGGTTTAGGAAATGCTAATCTTAAAGTAAAAGATTTCCAGAAATCTATGGATTACCTTAAAGAGTCTCTAAACAAGGTAAATAAGGATGACTTAGTAATAAAAAGTCGTATATTAAACGATTTGGGAAATTATCATTTTGAAACTAATAACCTCTTAAATGCTAAAAAGTATTATGAAGAAAGCATATTAATCAGGCAAAACCTAAACTTAGTTGATGCACAATTAAGCTCTCAAATAGGACTGGCCAAAACTCTAATTGGACAAAATCAACTGCAAGAGGCAAAATTAATCCTAACAGAAGGTCTTAAAAAAGCTACTGGTCTTAAAGTTAAGGTGAAATTATTTGAGTTTCACGAGCTTCTTTCGAAAGTATATGAGCTATTACTTGATTTTCAAGCATCACTTGAACATTTTAAGGCATTTCATCAAACAAAAAATCAAGTTATCGATGAAAACTCAAGAAATAGGATTGAGAAAATTAAAACAATGCATGAACTTGTTTTAAAGCGAAAAGAAAGTGAATCAAACTATTACCAACAAACAACAAAGCAATTAGAGAAACAAAAGGAATTGATAGAACAAAAAGTAATTGAAAGAACTTTAGAACTCAAAAAATCAAATGAGGAGCTTCAAGTAATCAATGAAGAGCTACGCCAAGCACAAGAAGAAATTGCTGCGCAGAAAGATTATGTACAATCACAGAATATAGAACTTTCTCATATAAATCATCAAGTTTCATTAAGTATCCGTTCTGCCAAAACTATCCAAGATGCCATCTTACCACAGGAGCAACTATTAAATAATACTTTTCAAGACTACTTTATTTTAAATCGACCTAAAGATGTTGTTTCAGGAGATTTTTATTGGCTGCATAAAGTAGAGAATAGAACCATAATAGTAGTTGGTGATTGTACCGGTCATGGTGTTCCGGGGGCATTTATGACTTTAATAGCTGCTAACTTATTAGATAAAATCATAAGAGTTAAACACATTTACGATCCTGCTTCAATCTTAAATATCTTACACCAAGAAGTACTCTCCTCGCTCAAACAGAGTGAAACAAAAGACAACAATGGTATGGATGTAGCTATCATTGCTATAGACGAACTAGAAGAACAAAGAGCTGTTACTTATGCAGGTGCAAAGAGCGGTATATTAATTTGGAAAGATGAGCAACTAGTAAGGATCAAAGGTACTCGTAAATCAATTGGCGGCATTCAGAACGAAAGCAAAACATTTGAAAATAGAGTTTTTTCCCTTCAAAGTGGTGATTTAGTTTATTTAGGCTCTGATGGCTTACAAGACCAGAATGATAGTGACAGAAACAAATTTTCAATAACAAGAATCAATTCATTAATCGAAGAAATTCACCCACTGCCCTTCGACGAACAGCTCCAAAAATTCGAAACTACTCTTGACAAGTTCATGGAAGGAACCACACAGCGAGATGACATTTTATGGTTTGGATTAAAAGTTTAATTATATATAGTTAATAATGAACATTCACCCTGCAATTGGAACTTGTACAAGCGATTTCCCTTAAGAATCATGTTTGTCTTGCAAAACCAAAAGCCAAACTCAACGTACCACTTCTACTTTACTATAACCTACGAACAATCCCCTCCCGTTTTCAATATTTGTTGGCACAAAAACAGGTTCACCAAAACCTTCAGTTGAAATTATATCTTTTTCCCTTTTTAAAGAATAGCTATAATAAAATTCAGACATGGATTTTAAATGTACTACCACCGGAGCTACATCATCTACCTTACGGTACTCTGCTTCTAGAGTAAACACTTCCCCATCAAAAAAACGGTCATTAAAAAGTAGTTTAGAATAAAACTCCAAAGAAGCATCAATCACACTTCCTGTTGTAGTATTCTCAACACTTAAATTCGTAGAATTAATAGGAAGAAATTCTATAGTATCCCCTAATTGCTGATAGACGAGAAGTTCGTAGTAATTTAAGATACCTACTTCGTCATCAAAAACAATTTTTAAACCTGAGATAACTTGATCTTCTCCATCTGTCGTAATATCGATATCAGAAGCACTCTGTTCCACATACGCAGGCTCTATATATAATGTATCCGTTATTTCAATAGACCTAAATGAAATTTTGGAAGGCGTTGTATCATTACCACGGATAATATTGCCTTCTCGATCAACTACACGCAGTTGATAATCCGTATTTTCTTTAATTAGCGCTTCACCTAGATACTTTCCTTGTCCAATCGACATTAGCATTTGTTCCTCTCCATTCTCTTCTGAAAGAAAAACTAAAGCATCATCAATTAAATCATAAGCTTGTCCATCTAGAATACTTTTGCTATAAGACAAGCGGACCAATGCAGGTTCTCCTTCATTAACTGCCGCATTCACCACTATTTCTCCCTGATAATCTCCTAAACCTATATCGTATTTTAAAGGTCCATCGCATGCTGCAAGCGTAAGTAATACTAAAATAATTATGATTTTATTCATCTTAATTGAATTTGAAGTTGTACGAAATTGAAGGGATAATCCAATAAGCGGTCACTTGTCTAAGTGTTCTGAATGTGCCGGTATTTGGTAGGTTATAAGATTCTCCATCTATTCCATGTTCTACAAAAATCAAGAATGGGTTTTGACGGATATAGGCATTATAAATAGATAAATTCCAAGTACGAATACCTCTTTTTTTCTTTTTAACAAAGTTGGCACCAATATCTAAACGATGGTATGCAGGCATATTTATTTTATTTTTACCTTCATATATTTCTATTGTATTCTCTGTCCTTGAAGTAATCATATCTTCTCGAAGGTGAGGAAGTTCAGGAAGTGCAGTATGTGCCCCAATAGGGAAGCTAACTGAGTTGCCTGTATTATAGACCCAGGTCAGACCTAGATTAAATTTCTTGCTGAATTTATGTGAAAGTACTACTGAGGCATCATGCCTTCTGTCATATTTATAATTGTATGGAATGCCATTGTCAATTTCATCAAAACTTCTGTTTGTCCAGGATAATGTGTAACCTATCCACCCAGTAGTTTTGCCTTGGGTTTTTCTAATGAGTAATTCCATTCCATAGGCTTCACCGTCACCATCTGTAAATATTTTTTCCTGCCAAGGTTCTTTTGCATTGGAAAAATCTACTCCTTCTTTGTATGTAATGAGGTTATCCATTGATTTATAATAGCCTTCAAGGGTGAGAGAGATACTAGGTGACAATTCCCTCTTTGCGCCTACTGCTATCTGCTCAGAAGTCATAGGGGGCGCTTCTTTTATGGAAGGCACCCAAAGATCTATCGGGATTCCAAGAGTGCCATTTGTCAATAAATGGAGATACTGTGCCATTGAAGCATAAGAAAAGCTTAGACTGGTTTTACGTCCAATTTTGTGATTGACCGAAACCCTTGGCTGTAAAGAGAAAAAGTTAAAGTCCTCTACATTGAGATGTGAAGCATGTAAACCGATATTCGCACTTAAATTTTTTGTAATATTGAAATCATCCTCTATAAAAAGTGCATTTTCAAAAGATACAATTGACCGATCCATGAAAGTGGTATCCAAGTTATTAGCTGCTTGGCTACTGGTAGTTGTAATTGCTCCAAAACCCGGTAAAAAGTCATGTCTGATAGATTGAGAACCAAACTTGATGCGATGATTTGGGTTTGGAAAATATTCAAATTGTGTTTTAAAAGAGAGGTCTTCGATTTTAGAAGAAAAGCGGTTGGTAACCCCATTATTAATATCATAACCTTTTTCACCTATTACCTGATTATCTATATCAATGCCAATATTGAATTTTGAATAGGCCAAAGTTGTATTCAGAAATAACTTGTCGTTAAAAACATGATTCCATCGGGTAGAAATTATCTGGTTTTGCCAAGCGATATCAACTTTGATATGCGTATCAATAAGACCCTCCCCTATATCGAACCGGTTACCAACTTTTACATTAAAAACATCACCGCTACCATAATAAGAAGCATAGATGTGATCTTTTTCTGATAGCTTAAAATTCGTTTTGGCTGTAAGATCTTGAAAAATAAAATACTGTGAAATGGTTTCACCAGTTTCTCCATCGCGAATATCGCCTATTGCTCTAAAAGGTATATCCATAAAAGATCTCCTGCCACTTATGAGGAAAGATGCTTTTTCTTTAATGATAGGCCCTTCGAAAGTGAAACTAGACAGCAAATATCCTAAACCGAATTCCCCTGTAAACCGCTCTTTGTTCCCTTCCCTGAGACTAACGTCCATTACAGAAGATAAACGACCACCGTATCGGGCAGGAAAGCCCCCTTTTATCAAATCAACATGTCGGATGGCATCAGGATTGAAAGTAGAAAACAAGTCAAAAGCATGTGCTGAATTATAGATTATCCCTCCATCGACAAGAATCAAATTCTGGTCTGGCCCCCCTCCACGTACATAGAATCCTGTAGAGTTATCATTACTAGCTTTTACACCGGGCATTAGTGTCAAAGTTTTGATAACGTCTTGAACACCCATAAAACTTGGTAAAAGCTCAATATCACTTGGTTTTACTGTAATGTTACTCATTTGGGTCGTAGAAATCCGATCTGCTTTTACTACCACTTCTTCCAATTCATTTGCAGATTCAGTAAGGTTCAAGTCCAAAGTTCCTTTGTGATCGGGGCTTATCCATACCAATGAATCCCTAAAACCTAAATAAGAGATACGGAGTGGAATATCTTGATCAGTTTCCACTGAATAGCTAAAAAAACCATATACGTTTGAGACTGCTCCTGAATGATGTAAGTCATCATACAATGCCACACCAATGAGTGCTTCTCCATCATCTTTATTATATACATATCCGCTTATGGTCACTTTTCGCTTCCCTCTAGAAGACTGATGGAATAAAAGTATTTTATTACCACGAATTTCGTAACCGATAGATTTACCATAAAATAACAGCTTCAGAAGTGTCTCCAGCTGGTATTCTTTACTTTTTAATTTCACTTTTTCTTGGGTATCAATCACAAGATTGCTGTACGAAAACATCATTCCTGTTTGCTGTTCAATTTTTTTTAAGACCTCTCTTATAGATTGCTCTCCTCCATCTATTTTAATTAATGGTGGCGCAGTATTTTCCTGGGCTAGTGTTGTATTCCCAATCAACACTAGCCAAAAAACCAAAAGAAAATTTTTCATTATAATTTTTTGTCCGTTATCAAAAATCCATTAGGTAATTTCTCCACACGAGCATTCAAGATGGTGGCCAATTCATCTAAAACCTCATCTATGGTAGCATGGTCAAAACTTGTGGTTATTTTATGATCCTCTTTTATTAGATTCAATTCGATATTTGTATTGTATAGTTTTTCAATAGCTTGTAAAACTTTTTCTAGTCTACTTTGATCAAAGAGGAGCTTTTGTGTTAACCAAGCATTATAATTTATATTTAATTTTACTTTTTCAAGTGAGTTGTATCTTTTGGTATAGAAAGCTGCCTGAGCTTGCTCCAAAACTAATTTTTCTCCATTATCACTTTTAAAGGAGACTTTCCCCTCGGCAACTGTTATAAAAGTTTTCTCCCCTTCCTTATATAAATTAAATTTAGTGCCTAATACCCTTGTTTGTGTTTCTCCTAACTGCACTTTAAAAGGCTTTTTGGGATTTTTAGCTACTTCAAAAAAGCCTTCTCCTTCCAAGATAAGATTTCTTTCTATTTCATTGAATGACTTAGCTACATATAGGATGCTACCTTTGTTCAAATAAACTATACTGCCATCTTCTAGCTCCACTTTTTCAATAGCTCCATCAGCTACTATTGATCGATAATTAAAAGATCTGTCAAGCTCCTTTTGGAAAAACAATATACTTGAAACCAGTAAGAGAAAAGTTATAGCTGCTGCCACCCAATACCATCTTGCAGGAGCATTTTTATTTTGACGAATATGTGCTTGAATCTTGTTCCAGTCCTGTCTTTTTGCTTCATGAGAAAGATAATGAATAGAATCGGCATCCTTCAAAAGTTTGGCTAGCTTAAGGTATTGTTCTTCATTCTCTTTAGAAAAGGTCTTCCAATGCTCCAACTCGTCAAGTTCCTGTGAAGTTGCTTCCCCATTGAGTGATTTGGTGATAAGTAGAATTATATTTTCTTCCATTATTTATTCGTTTCACCTATAAGAGAGAATAAAATGGAAAAACACGTACTCGAAAATATATTTTTTTAATTTTTTATTTACCAAATAATAGAGTATAGCAACAAAATAATATTAAAGCACTGTTTATCAAATAGTTATACATAATAACTAAATAGCCAGTTCTTGATGATTTTTTTTGAAAAATTCCTAAATCAAAGATTTATCAGCCCAATTATTACAAGAAGTTGCTCTCTGAGTATTTTTAAAGCCTTGGAAATCTGTGTCTCTACGGTTCTTTTTGATATTTTAAGTGTTTCAGCAATATCCTTGTTCTTTTTTCCCTCGAACCTGTTCATGATAAAGATCCTTCTACACTGTTCTGGTAGTGCATCAATGGCTTTCCAGATCAAAGCTTCAGCTTCTGCCTCTTCCAAAAAATCTCCTTCAACAGAACGTTCGTCTTCTTTTACTTCGATAAAACGTTGTCCTTGCTTCACTTCCAACAAACATTGATTATAAACAGAGCGGATTAGATAGCCTTTTAGGCTAGATTTTATTTCTAAACTATCACGGTAATCGAAAAGATTGATAAAAACCTGTTGTACTACTTCCCTTGCTGCATCTTCAGAACGGACAAATTTCCAAGCATAACTGATCAACAACTCATAATATTCGCTGAATAATTGTCGATAGGCTGACTCATCACCCGATTTTAAACCACGAATTAATCTTTCCATCTATTGATAATTCAGTGGGCAAGATAAAAAGTTTTCTAAAATTTAGCTAAGAGTCTTCATCATCTCAGTCTACTTGTAGGTTCAAATATTGATAGTGGAATAAACTATCATATAAAATTAAAAATCCTATATCCTTTGGACAGTAAATTATTTTCTATTAAAAATTTTAGGTTTTTAAATTAAACAATATTGTATTTTATCTTGACTGCCTTGGAAACTCTACTGCCTTGCCGGTGATTTTATCTATTGGCATTTTAGCTCCAGTAGAAATTAGGTGTGCTGTAAGTAAATCTGATAATTGCTGAGTTATTTCTGGATTAATTTCTGAAAGGTCGTTTTGTTCACTAATATCATCCTTTAGATCAAATACTTCAATTTTTCTATCGGTATGATGATAAATTAATTTCCAGTTACCTTTTCTGATTGAACTATAAGGAGGTTGATCATAAGTATTTGGAAAGTTCCAGTAAATAGGTCTGGCTTCAGGATAAGCACCTTTTGAAGTTAAAAGTGGTACAAAACTAGCTCCATCAATACTTGTATTAGCTTCATTTTTTAAACCTGCCATTTCTAAAAAAGTAGGGAAAATATCTTCAATAATAATATACTGATTAATTATAGTTTGTGGTTTGGTAATACCTGGCCATTTCACCAACATTGGTACTCGTGTTCCTCCCTCATATGGAGAAATCTTATGTCCTCTAAGTGGAAGGTTTGGGGCAGCATTTTTAGGCGCACCATTATCCGACATAAAGACGATAATCGTATTTTCATCAACACCTAGCCTTTTTAGATTCGATTGAATATCACCCAAAGATTTATCCATTCCTTCCAACATGGAAGCATAAACAGCATCAAATTCACTTAATCCAGCATCTATATATTTTTGATAAAAACGGTCATCTTTTTCCCATGGAGCATGTATGGCATAGTGTGACATATACAAGTAGAAGGGTTTGTTTTCTGCCACGGCATTATTAATTGCTTTATTGGCCTCAATGGTGAGGGCTTCAGTTAGATATATCTCCGTACCATGATATTTTTCTAATCCTGGCACATCCCATATTTTATCTCCTGACCTCCAATTAGCACTGAAGTTATATTTTGCATAGTAACTTCCTGGCCCCCCTGCAGCATGCCCTGCAATGTTTATATCAAATCCAAGGTTCAATGGAGTTTCACCTGACGTATTATTAGCACCAAAATGTGCTTTACCAACGTGTATTGTTTTATAACCTGCTTTTTTTAGTAATTGAGGTAATGTTTGAGCATGGATAGCGCTTGGTTGGTCTGGTTTAGCACTCAAGCCATTCACGTTCCAATCAGCAGCTTGGATTTTTTCATTTTTTTGGTCTGGAGAAATGCCCTTCCTCAATGTCCAGTTGGTTACCATATGTCTAGCTGTATTCATTCCAGTCATTAAGCTGATCCTCGAAGGTGAACATAAGGCACAGGCATAGGCTTGAGTGAACTTTACACCTTCTTCGGCAAGCTGCTCCATATTTGGTGTATGATATTGTTTATTTAGTTTGGTAACTTCAGTATGAAAAGGAACTGAGGTATCCTGCCAACCCATGTCATCAACAAAGAAAAATACGATGTTGGGTTTTTTAGGTTTAGAGAGTTCGCTATTAGCACAACCAGCTAAAAATGTGATAATTAGGATTAGGACACATAATTTCTTCATCGATGTATCGAATTTTGTTTTAATAAAATATTGTCACTTCTGATCAACAATAGCGTACCTTATTAAGTATGAATTTTTTCCATTATGAACCATTGAAATCCCCCATTTCAGACCAGCACCTCTTACTGTTAAATCGGTCAGGTCCTGCCGATATACACCGGGGGCATTAGGCCTGTTCTTTACTTTCAAACCTAGTTTGTTACTCAGAAAATCAATTCCATCTGGTGCATATTCGAAGGTACTACTTAACGATGCCAAGGCACCGACACCTGTCCCATATTGCCATAGCATTACTTCATGACTCCCGGGTAGAATAGGGTTATCAAATTTTATGAAAGGCCCTTCTGGATATTTGGAGAATGCTACTCCCATTTGTGTGTGGGCAGGGCCTCCTTTACCATGGCTTCTCCCTCGACCTTTATAATAAAGCCAGTAAAGTCCATTTCTGTACATAAGAACTGCGTCATCTACCCGATAACTATCAAATTTTTCTGGCTCTATACTCACTTTAAGGAGAGGATTATCGCCTAACCTGTTAAATGGACCAGTTGGGGAATCGGACACAGCCACACCAATGGCCGTGATATCAGTTGTAGAGTTGTTTTCAAATTCGCCTTGTTCATTCTCAGGTGTTGGTTTTACTCCAGTGTAATAAAGATAATATTTTTCATTGGCGTAAAGGATATTGGGTGTGAATGTGGCTTGTGAATCAAATGCATTTTTTCTTCCCACACCTAAGATTTCACCTTGTTCTTTCCAATTATATCCTTCATCTTTAGAAGTTGCATACCAGAGGGTCCCCCAATAACCAGGTGATCGACCGTAAATCTTGGTATAATACACATAATAAGTATCTCCTACTTTAATAATATCACTTGGGTCTCGACGAGTGCAGCCGTTTTCATAACCTATGCCTGTAATTGTATCATATTTGAACCTCATCTTAGCAAACTCATTTTTTATAGCTAGAAGGTCCTGGCCCATTGTGACCAACGGAACGATTAGACTTATTAATGTGATGTAGTACTTCATTTTCGTGGTTCAGATATATTATTAATACCTTTAAAAACTAATTTGGCAATTTTCCGGTAACCTTTTTTATTAGGGTGTACACCGTCCTTTTCAGTAAACAGCCTTGGTTTGTGATCTAAAGGGGTATTGATATCTAGAAAATTTACTCCTTCTTCGTTTGCCACCCTTTTGACCATAGTGATCAACTCTTGAAGTCTTGGCTTTCTTATTTTCAACCCCTCTACTCTTGCACTATCAAGTCCTGGTGTCTCCAATACCATTGGAGTAGGTGCACATATCCAGATTTTGGGTTTGGATGGCATAGCTCTTAAAGCATGGATCAGGTCCTTATAATCCTGCACATATTCATCTTTGTACTCCCAGCATTTTCTATCTCCACATGTTCCCATACCACAGGTATCATTGGTACCTAGACTTATCACCACTATATCTGGATTCATTTCAATGATTTTTGGAAGTTCATTCCATACGGTTGGTATCCCTTTTCGAATAAGTGTGCAGCTGCTTACACCAAAATTTTTCACCTCATATCTGTTCCCCAAAAGTCTCTGAAGTTGCGCTGGATATGAACCTTCAGATGGATTTTCCAGCCTTGCCCCAAATGTGATGCTATCACCCACGCACGCTACTCTGATTTTTACAATTCTTTCACCATTTATGTGAATAGTATAGAAAATCAAAATACCTGTGAGTAATACTTTGGTTATAAGGTTTGTCATTTTTATAGATTTTATTGGGCATTGGAAAAGGACATTTGGTTATAATATGAGATTTAATTTAACTACATCACCCGGATTGGTATTAAAAATAATTGAATTTTGATCACCAATTTCATATGGATAGGAAGATTCGAATTCTGCTACTCCAAAAGGATTTTGTATTTTTAAAATTCCTCCTTGCTCTGCAATTACTTCTACAATTGTTACTCTCCCATTTTTCTTCTTCGCTGAGATAAGAAAAGCACCTTCTGTTCTCAGCTTATCAAAACTGATATCTTTCCATATTGCTGGAACTGCAGGAAAGACAATGATTATCCCAGAATGACTCTGGATCAACATTTCCTGTAAGGCAGAAGCAAACGCAAAATTACCTTCAAGTGTAAAAGGTCTGTAGGTGAATGTTGAAAGTCCAGTCCCAGACTGATCTCCATTCACATGAAAACTATTGGGCAAACAAAAAGCGGTACTAAACTTCTTTAAATAATCTTCTGCACCCTCTCCATCAAATGCTCTCGCCTTGAGACCTCCCATCCAAGAAAATGAGTAACCTGTCCATGCGTCAGTCCCTTTTTCTTCCATATTTTTTATTGTATTTATAATAATCTCTTCATGATCCTTACTCTTTGAAAAATCAATAATTCCTAATGGATGATAGGCAAGCTGGTGAGAAAAATGTCGATGAGATTCAGAATACTGACTTTGGGGAGCTATCAACATTCCGGTTTCATTATCAACAGCCAATTGAGGCCACTCTTTAAGAATAGTCTTCCATTTATTTGCCTCACTTTCCTTATTTAACTCACTTGCAAGTTCAGCAGCTTTCTCAAAGGTCCATCTTATTAAAGCTAGGTCAAAATTGGTGGTTTCACTATACCATGCTTCCTTACTGTTATTATGTATCTCGGGACTAGAACTGATTGGTAATTTGCGGAAGCTATTTTCTCCAGTTTCAGAAATTTCATCCAAATAGACTGCCACATCTTTTATCCATGGATAGGCCCTTGTTTCCAGAAACTCCCTATCCATGCTATATCTCCAATGTAGGTAAAAATGATGCCCTAACCAGGCAGAGACAGTCGGCCCAAATGCGTATTGAATCCAACCACCCATAGGCTCACCAGTTAGGGTACTTACACCTGGTACATTCAATCCATCAGTCTCAAAATACTCCTTTGTGTATTTTTTAAAAGTATCCTTATACTTCCACAGCCATTCCAAATAACCAATCCCCTCTTCTAGATGATTCCCAGAATAAGAGGGCCAGTAACTTAGTTGGGTATTGAGGTCATGGTGAAAATCTCCTTTCCATGGAGGTAGCTTCCCATTGTCAGCAGTCCATATGGCTTGTAGAGAAATGGGAGGTGCACCAACCCTTGCAGTTGAACCAAATTTATATTGTTCCAATGTCCATTGCTTTTGTAAAGTGGTATCAGGAACGTTAATAGATGATTTACTCCAGAAGTTTTGCCACCAATTTAGGTGGGAGCTATAGGCTTCATCTATACCGGTCAATACACTTTTTGAAGCCAGTTCCTCAGCTGATTGCTTTTTATCCCACCCAGGAAATTCTGAACTGATACTCCAACAGCCTTCAAATGAGCTGCCTAAGCTATTACCCGCTACATAAACCTGATAGTTAAAACCACCCCATCCTTCCTGCTTGTATGTAATTGAATTTTCACTCTTATCGATAGTACCTTTAGGATACCCTAACCGTCTCAAATCCTGACCTGTCACTGGATTGTCAATTACATTTTCTCCAATTAGGTTGTAAGGTGGAGGAACTAGGGCATAAGATAAATCATTATTTAACCCTTCGAACCTATACCACCCAACAGGTTCTGTTGCATGAATGAATGTCAATAGTTTTGTGCCATTTTCCCATTTAACTTCAAATATTGCAGTCTTAACATACAAGTGGACATACTCTATCTCCCCTAATGCAGAAATATCGAATTCTATTGCAGCCCTTGGAATTTTTGAAGGTGCTGGACTATTATCATACGGAACATCAAAATTCTGCTGGACTGGTTCATAGTCATTTTGCTTCCATTTATTATAGACCCAATTGAACTTCCATTCTGGTTTCTCCAAATTTTCCATTGGTCGCAAATCCCATAGGTCTGCCCTATCAAGTGAAAACCTCAACTTACCACCTTTTTGCCAGATTAAGGCTCCGACCATACCATTTCCCAAGGGTATAGCCTCATCCCAGACATCCGCCAATTTATCGAAATGCAAATCATTTGGAGATTTGATCAAAGGTATAATGGATGTTTTTTCAGAACACCCAATGTTTATAATTAGAAATGTTGTTACAAGTAATTTATAACGCATCATATAGCTTCGGTTCAAACTCATTAAAAAAATTTAATTCTTGTTGATAAATTCATATTTAATCCTACAGAGGTATCCTGTACTCTTTTCTTTGAAAGTTAATTTTATGAATTCCATCTAACGATTTGCGCTATTAATTCTTAATATTAAAAACAGCTGTTAATTTGGCCTAAAGAAATATTCTAGTTTTTTATAGCTAAGAAATTCAATTTAGATTTAGGTAATAAGTTTTTTTTAATGTCAAGATATTTTTCCTAGAATCATCTACTAAATATCAGCATATTTCTCTTATAAAGTCGTGGTTTAGAATTTTATATAATTATTTTTTAATTAATAAAATACATAATGCTGTAATTTATTAAAATTAAAATATAATATTTTTATTAATTACAATATTACATATTAATATTTTTAATCTAATCATATCTTCTCTCTAAATATGATATGAATTTTAATAAAAAATTGATAATCAAATACTAAAAAAAAATAGTTAGAAATCTGTAATTATTGAAGAGCTCAAAAGATTGGGAAATACTTTCATTATTTCTATTCAATTATGAATATTATAAGGGATAGGGTTTAAAAAAGGCACTTTCAAATGCTATCAGATGATTATTATGAAACTACAGCGATAACATTTTTTTGAGTTCTTTAATGCCATATCCCTTCCTATGTTTGCCTTTATTATCCTTATATATTAACTTTTGAAGCAAGCTCTTTTTATATAATGGTTCGGGTTTCAAATTCTATTCCTCTGCATGTGCATAAGAGAAGTATGAGTAACATTACATATCAAATTTTTTAATCAAACAATACAAACATGGATTACACATACAACTACAACAAAAGTCTACAGCATCCAGAACTCTTTTGGAGGCAACAAGCAGAGGAGCTTGATTGGTTTACTTTCCCACCGACCATACTTTCAAAGGATGATGAAAATTTATTTCATTGGTACAAAGGGGGTAAAATGAACACTTCCTATCTAGCCTTAGATTATCATGTGAATAATGGTAGGGGTAATCAGTTAGCATTAATTTATGACTCTCCTGTAACCAATAAGAAAGCAACATATACCTATGCTGAATTGCTTAAAAAAGTGGCCACTTTTGCAGGAGTTTTAAAATCCTTGGGGGTAGAAAAAGGAGATCGTGTGATTATTTACATGCCTATGATCCCCGAGGCAGTTATTGCTATGTTAGCTTGTGCACGATTAGGAGCGGTACACTCTGTAGTATTTGGAGGATTTGCAGCACATGAATTAGCCATTAGAATAGATGATGCACAACCCAAGGTAATCCTAACAGCGTCAGGTGGAAAGGAAATTAATCGTATTATCCCCTACATGCCCATTGTAAACTCTGCTATTGAGCAAGCAAATCACCAAGTAGATACTTGTGTCGTTTTTCAAAGAGAAATTATTCAAGCAGAATTAAAGGGAGAAAGATTTTACGATTGGGAAAGTTTGGTTCAAAAAGCTAAACCTGCCTCCTACGTTGAGGTAGATGCCAATGACCCTCTTTATATACTATATACCTCCGGTACTACAGGAAAACCTAAAGGGGTATTGAGAGAAAACGGAGGACATGCAGTTACCTTAAAGAAAAGCTTAGATTGGGTCTATAATACCAAACCGGGAGATGTGTTTTGGGCTGCTTCAGATATTGGATGGGTAGTGGGCCATTCCTACATTGTGTATGCGCCATTGATTCAAGGGTGTACTACTATTCTTTTTGAGGGTAAACCAATCAAAACTCCTGATGCTGGAACCTTCTGGCGAATTATAGAAGAGTATCAGGTTAAAGTGCTATTTACAGCCCCTACTGCTTTCCGTGCGGTTCGAAAAGAGGACCCAAATGGCGAATTAAAAAAGAAATATAATATATCTAGTTTACAATATGTTTTCTTAGCGGGTGAAAGAACAGATTAAGCTACCTATCATTGGTTGAGTGAATTGACGCAAGTTCCTGTTATAGACCATTGGTGGCAAACAGAATCTGGTTCACCAATGCTTGCAAATTCAGCTGGTGTTGCGTTAAAACCTACTAAACCGGGCTCAGCAACTATTCCAGTTTTTGGTTTCGATATTCAGATTCTAGGTAAAGACGGTAAACAACTTCCTGCTAACGAAGAAGGTATTGTTGCTGTTAAACTTCCACTTCCTCCAGGTTGCTTACCTACGCTTTGGGGAGATACTCAGCGTTTTAAAGCATCTTACTTATCACATTTTGATGGTTATTATTTTTCAGGCGATGGGGGTTACATGGACGAAGATGGTTATTATTTTATTACTGGAAGAATTGATGATGTAATCAACGTAGCGGGACATCGCTTATCTACAGCTGAAATGGAAGAAGTTGTAGCATCGCATCATGCCGTGGCTGAATGCGCAGTAATCGGTGTAAAAGATGAATTAAAAGGGCAAATACCAGTAGGTTTTATTATCCTAAAATCAGGTGTTGAAATTTCTGGAGAGGATTTGGAAAAAGAACTTATTCAGATGGTTAGAGAGGAAATAGGAGCTGTTGCTGCTTTTAAAAAAGTGGTCGTAACTCAAAAACTTCCTAAGACCCGTTCTGGCAAAATTCTCCGGAAAACCATGCGTAACATTACAGATAATAAACCCTTTACCCCACCATCAACTATAGAAGACACGAGTGTTCTTGGAGAATTGAAGGAACTAGTAAAATCAAAAAAGATTGGGGGCTTTTCCTAGTTTGCATAGAACTTAAAAAAATTTAGCCTGCAAATTTCTATTACTGCATTTATTCAAATAGATAAAAGTAATTCTTCATTGATTAACAATCTTTCATTTGTCGTCTTGTTAAACTAGTTGAACACCCGATTTTAAAAAAAAATCAAATGGTTTTCATTTAGCAAATGTACACCTAGATATTATCACCAACGCTGAAGTTGAAATTGCCATCCTGGATTTACTTTCTGCATCTCTATCTCATCATTTCGTTCTTTTAGACCGCATTTCAGGTAATTCTCATGAAGCTCACTAAGCTTTTTTTTATCTAAAACTACACCAAGTCCTGGCTTATCTGGTATTTCAGCAAATCCATCTTTTATAGGTATTTTTCCACCTTCAATTACTTCATCAACCTGCCAAGGATAATGTGTGTCCAGTGCATAGTCTAAATGTGGTACTGCTGCCCCTAGATGTACCATAGCTGCCATGGAAACACCTAAATGGCTATTTGAATGCATAGAAAATCCCCTGCCAAAAGTTTGACAAATTTTATTTAGTGATATAGATGCGTTTAACCCTCCCCAAAAATGATGGTCAGATAAAATAATTTTTTCAGACCCTAGCTTTACACTCATGGGTATATCTTCAAAAGAAGTAGTACACATATTCGTTGCTAAAGGAATATCAACTTTTTTACTTAATCTAGCCATGTTTTCCTGACCTCTAACAGGATCTTCATAGTATTCCAATACACCTTCTAACTTCTTACCATAATGTATTGCTGTTTCTAATGACCAAATGGCATTTGGATCTAACCTTAAGGGTATATCAGGACCGAAAGTTTCTCTCAATGCTAACATACTTTCACATTCTTCAGCTGGAGGCAACGCTCCACCTTTTAGTTTAATAGATTGAAAACCATATGCTGCACACATCGCTTTTGCTTGTTCAACAATCTGATCTGGAGAAATGGCCTCTTCTTGTCTGGCTTTTAACCATCCTCTAGCTGAAGGATCTGTTCCAAATTGTAAGTCCCCTCCTGCTCCCTTATATTTAAAGAAAAGATAGGCAGCAAAAGGGGCTTTTCCCCTTGATTTTCCTCCTAAAAGATCAACAACAGGTCTGTCTAATTTTTTACCGATAATATCTAGGCATGCAACCTCTATTGCACTGAACAAATGTACTAAGAGTCGTTGATCCCAAGGTGCCACTCCTCTTTTATCAGAATCATTACTACCAAAATATTTCTGCAAAATATCTTTTATGGTATTCAGCTGAAATACATCTTGCCCAATCAAGTAGGGCTTGGCTATTTCCAGAGCCTTAAATATTTTTTCACTTCCAGGAATTTCACTAAGGCCTACAATGCCCGATTCTGTTACTACCTCAACAATAATTCTTAAGGCATAGGGCGCATGTAGACCAGCTGCATTAAGTAAAGGAGGATCACCTACAGCGATTTGGGTAATCAGAATATCTTCAATCTTCATTTTTTGAAACTTAAATTCCAGATAGTTTCGAAAGTAACAAGTACAATGCACTATGATCTAATTCTCCATTCCCTTGTGCCAAAAGAGCATCCATATTGGCTGCTACTTGTGCAGTGCCCTGCAAAGGAACAGCAAACTCTTTCCCTGCTTGTAATGCAATATTCATATCTTTTCTGTGTAATTTGGTTTTAAATCCTGGTTCAAAGTTATCATCTATAATACGTTGGCCGTGTAAATCGAGGATCCTACTTTGAGCGAAACCTCCTAATAAAGCCTCTCTCATTTTTACCAAATTTACGTCGGCTTTTTTAGCCAGTGCGAAAGCTTCTGCTACAGCCTGAATGGTCATCCCTACAATCATTTGGTTACAGGCTTTTGTCATTTGCCCTGATCCAGTTCCACCTATTAAAACAGCACTTTTGCCCATTACTTCAAATAATGGCAAAGCCCGTTGAAAGGCTGTCTTAGCCCCACCAACCATAATGGATAGTGAACCCGCTTCGGCTCCAACTTGTCCACCTGAAACAGGTGCATCTAGCGACTCTACGCCTTTATCCTGAAATGATTGGTATAATTTTTTGGCCGTAGAGGGCGCTATTGTAGACATATCAATAAATAAGGATCCGGATCTAATACCGTCGAGTACACCATTTTCACCCAAAACTACTAACTCCACTTCAGGTGAATCAGGGAGTATTGTTATTAATATATCACTTTCTTGGGCAAGTGCTTTGCTTGATGGAAAAGCTTTCGCTCCTGCATCAATTAATGCCTGAGCTGCTCCACTGGTTTCCAAAATCGAAACAGGATATCCTGCTTTTATTAAATTTAAGGCCATGGGTTTACCCATAATTCCTAGCCCTATAAATCCTACTTTTTCCATTTTCTATCTGAATGATTTTATTTAGAATTACGTATTTTTTGAATTTAAAACAAATTAAGAAAAGAAACTCATACTTCCGACGCAACTGCCTGAATGAGTGCTTTATTATAGCCAAAAGCAAAGGCATGTCCTTGTAGCGCGCTTGCAGGATCGTCATGAGTAGGGATATGGTCTGGCATGACCATTCCTGAATAACCTACATCTCGTAATGCCCTAATTACTGCTACAAAATCCATATCACCATTGTCAGGATACACTTCTTGGAAATTATTCCAGCCTCCTTTAATATTCCGCATGTGAATATTAAAAATTTGATTTCTTTCCCCCACCCATTTTATAATAGGTAATATCTCTGTTTTTGAATCTTTTAATCCTTCTGCCACAGAACCCAAACATAAGTTAAATCCATGTGATGGACTGTCGTAAAGCTGCGCAAATCTCTTGATACCTGCAAAGACATCGGGGCTATTCCAACGAGTAATTCCTCTAAAACCAACTGGAGCTGGTGGATCAGCAATATGATTTCCTAACTTCACATTAAATTCTTCTGCAACTGGTAAAATCCTATCAAGCAAATAAGTAATTCGTTCATACATTTCATCTATTGAAACATCTCCAGCCATGGTTTTGGGTTCATTCTTAGCTAATGCTTCATCATAATTCCAAGTACTATATCTGGTATTACCACGATTTGGATCGAGTGTATATCCAGTTCTAAGCACTTTATGAATGATAGTATTATATAGTAATAGCCTCACTCCAGTTTTTGAAGCTACCTCAATCATTTGTTGTATGATTTCAATTTCTTTATCCCGTTCAGGGCTTTTACCCAACATAATATTAGGCATAGATACTTTAGAAATCCCAGCAGAACTAAGGGGTAAATGATATGCATCTATACTTATTCCATACTTTTCGCATGCCTCTTTTTTGGCCAAAGAGTCTTCTAAATCCCAACCAACACCTTCTATAAATTTAGGGGATCCAGCATCCATATTGAAAACCCCATGGCGTGCTAAAAATTCTAGATTCTCAATGCTAGTACCACCACGTTGGCAACCTACTTTCATTAATACTTCTTTCTTCGCTTCTTTTGCCGCAGTTTTAGGTGAACATCCGAAAGTAAAAGCACCTAATGTGCCAGTAGTTAAGGTTTTAAAAAAGCTTCTACGCTTATTTATGCTATGCTTTATATTCATCTTCTTTAAATTTTAATATTTCTCATTATTTAGAGGAATTGTGTTGTTATACCAATGGAAAAACCTTAGCTGCTATTACTATAATAATAAGACCACTGATACCCATGATTGTGAGCATAGGGGAAAACGTTTTCAATGCTTCCTGTTCTGTTAGATTACTCATTTTACATACAATCCAAAAACCACTGTCATTCATCCAAGGAATTAATTTAGATCCACAGGCAATGGCTAACCCAAGATACAATTGATGGTATTCTAAACTCATAGAGTCAGCCATTCCTGCTAAAATACCTGATGCTGTAATCATTGCTACGGTTGCAGAACCTTGTGCTGTTCTTACTACTGCACTTATGAGAAATGAAAGTGGAATGAGTGCCATTTGATAATCTTGAGTAAGTTCACCAATCCTTGCACTAATACCCGTTTGCTGAAGCATTCCACCAAATGCACCTCCTGCAGAGGTAATCAATATAATAACTCCTGCGCTCATCAATGCAGCTTGTACTGAGGTAACCATTTCGGTTCTATCTCCTTTTTTTTGAATGGCAAGCATTAATAAAGCTACCAATCCTCCTGAAATTAAAGCCGTATTTTTTTCTCCAAGAAAGTAAATCAATGCTATACCTTGAGCTGCAAAAAAAGAGCTGGTACCAGAACTTTCTGAATGACCTGTAGTATCTAATATCGCTTTCGCTGTAATAAAAACAAGTGGAATAATAATAGGTAATAATGAAAACCAAAGTGTAGGTAAATTTGCATTGTCTTGGGAAGATAAAGCTTTAATATTTTTTAAAGGGGCATCTATAGAATCTCTTAAGGGAACCGGGAATTTTCGGTTGGCCCAAACTGCAAATAAATAACCAGCCACTATGGTTACTAAACCGACTAAAAATCCTCCCATCATCATCATTCCTATTGGAATGTTCATTTCACTAATAAGGAAAAGAGGGCCTGGTGTGGGGGGTACTAAAGAGTTTGCCATAGCCGCACCAGCAGTAATGGCTAATACCAACAATAAATAATTTTTCCCAAGTCGCATTGCCATTGATTTGGCCAGAGGTATCATTAAATAGAAGACAGTATCGAAAAATACAGGAATACCCAGAAAGAAGCTGCTACCTAAAAAAGTCACTGGCGCATTTTTAACCCCAGTTAGTTTTAAAGTAGAACGAACTATTTTTTCAGCTGCACCGCTTTCGAGCATACATTTCCCTATTATGGAGGCCATAGCTATGAGTATCCCTATTTTTCCACAAGTACTTCCTAAAGCTGTAGCAATCCTTTTACCTACATGTGAATCAGCTAATTGTCTAGCACTTTCCAACGAAGCACCTTTAGTCATAGCATAAGTCTCGATGGCTATAGATGGCGTTAATAAGGCTACTACAAAAGCAGCTAAAATAAGTGCTAAAAACGCATGGAGTTTAAGAACTATTATCCCACCAACAACTATGATTATTCCTATGAATAAAATAAATAGTGGGTCTGAAATTAAACTTTGTAAACTCAATACTTTTATTTTAGATATTCCGCTCTTTTAGCTTGTAGAGTTGCTGCTGTATTCTTTGCCCCATTTGCTACAAAAGTAGCATCTGAACCACATGCTATGAACCTTATGCCCATCTCGCGATATTTACCATAATCGTTTGGATCGAACAATAATATACCAACAGCTTTATCTGCTTTGTTAGCTGCTTCTATTGTCATTTTTAATGCATCTTTAAAAAGGGGATGATCAAACTGACCAAAAATACCTAAGGACATCGAAAGATCAGCAGGACCAATAAATAGTACATCGACACCCTCTAGTGCGGCAATTTCATCTAAATGATCTAATACCTCTGTAGTTTCAATCTGTACAATTCCTAAAATATTTTCCGTTGAGTTTTGATGGTATGCATCAAAGTTGTTTCCGAACCCTGTAGCTCTTACCATTTTGGCAACCCCTCGCTTTCCATGAGGAGGATAATGCAAGCCTTCTATCACTTTTTTCGCTCCTTCTAAATTTCTAATCTGTGGACACATCACTCCTTCAGCACCGTAATCCAATACACGTTGGATTCGAATTCTTTCATTACTTTCTACTCTGATAATCGCTGCAGTTGTACTTGCTTTAAGCGCTTGTAATTGAGAGAGTACGTCTTTTTCCACTCCTGCTCCATGTTCCAAGTCTATGAGCACCCAATCAAAACCAGCATTTCCCACTATTTCAGCAGTTAATGGACTTCCTAGGTTTAGCCAGCAGCCATTTAATGTTTCCTTGTCTTTTAATCTTTTTTTTAAGTTTTTCACAAAAAAATCATTTGTTTTTATAGGTAAATATTGTTGTACAACCTGTTTTTTTTGACAGATTGGTTAATTTTTTTTACTAAATGGATATTTCATTTTCAGCTTCTATTTATCATTAAAAAAATCTAACTAGATGTCTTCCCGTATGTCCTCATCTTTAAACTAGATGGGGCATTTAATTCAAGCGCTGTTTTTATTTTCTTTAATAATCCAGTTTTAATATCTCTTTTAAAAAATATTACAGAGTTTGAAAACTGATTGGCTACAATCAAAAATTTACCAGTAGGGTCTATTACAAAACTTCTCGGATGATTACCCAAAGTAGATTGATGTGCTACAAAGGTGAGTTTACCTGTAGTTTGTTCAAGCTTAAAAATCGCAATCGTATTTTCATCTTCCAGTCGGTTAGCTGCGTACAAAAAATTTCCATCAGGTGAAACATGTATATCTGAAGAAGCATATACTGAATGTTCTTTGCTATTTGAAGAATATGAATCTATCCAAGTTAACTTACCGCGATCATAAATATAAGCACTTACTTTTCCCCCAAGTTCTTCTATACAATAGGCAAATTTATTATTCGGATGAAAGGTGAAATGTCTGGGACCGCTTCCCTTTTCTGTTTCTACTGTTAATTCATCTGATAGAGTTAGTAAATCATCCTTATCGAAAGTAAATGCCCAGATTTTATCAGAGCCAAGATCTGGGGCGAATAAATAATTGTTATCGAAACTTAGATTTACCGAATGGACATGAGAAGCAGCTTGTCTGTTAGGAATTTTCCCACTTCCTTCTTTGAATTCAATCAGTTCTGAATAAGGAGCTAAACTTCCATCAGCATTGCATTTAAAAACATTTACTCCTGAATCTGTATAACTAGCACTGAACACATATTCATTATATTTATCTGTTATTACATGTACAGGATTTCTAGTACCTGTAGTCTGCTTATTGAGAAGGCTAATTTGCCCACTTAATGTATCAATTTTAAAAGCAGATACAGAACCGTTTACTTCTAATTTTGTCTCGGTACAAGCGTATAAGTTTTTACCATTGTTTGAAATAGTCAAGAATGAAGGATTTACTAAATTTTCACCTTTTGCAACTTCCTTCAACTTCCCATTCTTTGTATTGAATTCATAGATATAAATTCCATCAGATTTTTTACCATCAGTGTAAGTACCTACAAAAAGATAGGTCTTCGATGTGTTTTGAGCACATAGAGTCTCCAAAAACAAAATGCCAAGTATGGTAAAAAATATTCTCATATATCTTTAAAGTCTACATCAATTTTAATGACTATTCCATGTAAAAAACTTCTTCAAGTGGTATGGAAACAGGCGAATTATCTTCATTTACTTTCATTAAATCTGCCATGCAGTCCCACCATTTTTGTACAATTGCTTCTCCTCCTAGTGCTTGTGAACCAGTTCCTTCTTTTATTTCTTGAAAGGCAAACAACAAGTTAGTCTCTTCATCAAAAAAGATGGAATAGTTGGCTATACCAGTATTCTTTAATAATTGCTTTAATTCTGGCCATAGCTGATTATGTCGCTTCTTATATTCTTCTTTCTGACCTTCATTCAGGTACATTTTAAAAGCTAATCGTTTCATAGTGTATATTCTAGTAAGCAACTATTATTTATAATCAGTAAGAGCTTACTAAATTTAGCTTATTTTGAAAATTAAATATTGATCGCATTCTCATTAAATTTAAGAAAATATTTTCTTTGTGCTCAACTTAAGCATTGAAATAAGTCAATAGATGAATCCAATATTTTTTTCTTCTATTTACAAACAACCTCACTTACTGGAATACTAGGAGATGTTGGTTGTGGAATATCTAATTGAAAAAGTGCAAATCTATCTATAGCATGGTAGGCTGAACGAGCCGAAATTTCCATAGTGTACTCTCCTGGATTTTTAAATTCCACAAAAATATTATGAGGATCGTGATCACTAGTTGTAGCACGCCAAATCCATTTGTCTATTGTATTCATATACACTTTGAACCATCCACTACTACCAGCTCCTTCTGGTAATGGTGTTTTTCCTGAACCTTTAGGGTACACAATATCACCTGTTAACTTCATTCCATAAAAATCATCTGCATCTGGAAAACGCAACCAAGTATCATTTGCTTCAGTGCTACTATCACCTTTTGTAATTCTAGATCGCCACATGAACCTATATATTCCTACATTATTTATCTGAATTTTATAAGTTAGCTTTGCTATACCAGTCGTTGAAAAATTATTATTTCCTTTCCAAACCAAATAACCTTCACCTAAATAATTTTCAATATTACTTTCTAAATTCCAACCGTTTGTATCACTTATAATTTCAATATCTCCTTTTACAAACTTGTCTTTTTCTATAAATAATGGGATTTTACATGTTTTAGGTAGTAATTCCATTTCCTCTTCTATAGCTTCTTCTTGCGCATCTGTACAAGCAACAAGAGCACATTGCAACATCACTAAAATTACAATAAACTGTTTCAGATAATAAAACATGGCTTATTTTTTACATAGAACAATTTTATAGCTTATTCTAATTTTAGGTTATTGAATACATGTAGTAAATTACAACCAAAGTATGGGTTGTCGAATCACAAATGTTCTAATAAGTTCTTGTTCCTTTGGGTCGCTTTTCAAGGTTTTCCATATTTCTAAGTATTTTGATTTATTATAAGCTATTCCTCCAAATAATAATGCAGAACCTCGTACTGGTAACTTTTCGAAATAAGCAATATCTGGTGGATAAGGCCATTTTGTCTTATCAACAATAAAAGGGAACATGAAATCGAAAACTATTTTTAAACTTTTACCTTCTTTGGTAGCGTAGTTCCAAAGATTTTCTTCATTGGTTGAAAGAAGCTTACAAATCAATGCGAATGCTTCAAGGTTAAATAAGGAATAAGAGTAGGGTTTTGTACGGGTAATTTCGTCCTTAAATATTCCTTCATTATCAATTTGATCGGGTAGAACTGTGTGCTTAAAAAATTCCTTACAAAAATTTAAGTTCTTTTTATCTCCTGTTAATGTACTAAACGCTGCTACTTGTGCAACCCACCATGCACTGTGATTGTTACCATGATCTCTTTCATCAATGCCATATTGATGGGTAGTCAACCATTTTGTATATTCTTCAAACCACGTTAGCCATCCTTCATAATTGTCAGCAGAAACAAACTGCGATTCTTTTAAGTCTTCTATTGCTTTAGCAACCTCAATCAAATGGATTGTATCAATAATACCTATACCTCTTCCAGAAACCCTTCCCTTAATAGCTTGAGCAAATAAAAGACTAGGATTCATCTTCGTCTCTTCATTTATAAACCACACATCGAGATGCTCAATAGCTTTTAAAGCATATTTCCTTTTCCCTGTTATTTTATAAGCTGCTACTAGTGAAGGTACCCAAACACTCATATTTCTCATCGCAATTCTATGTGCCAAAAAATTATTGGGATTGGATTCCCCATCCCTTCTGATATAAGGGCCTTCTGGATTAGAAGGGTCAGGCCACCAATAGTCCCCTTCAGAGTAAAAATCATGGCTTCCTCCTTGGCTTCTTTCACAGATATAAGAAGTAACTGTTACTGGCTTTTCCTTTAAGTATTTTTTAGCCTGAGACAATATCCTTGTCTTTTCCAATCCTACAAGTTCATTGTAGTTGATCTGCCCAAAACAATGACTTAATTGAAAAACTAAAATGATATTAAATATGATCTTCATGATGATAAATGATTATTCAATGCGCCAAATTTTAAAATCTTTATAGATAGCAGATCTAGTGTACATATGCCTGAGTCCTACTCTACCTTCATCACAAGATGGTACTTGTGAAACATCCCATTCACAAAGCTTCGCATCTTCAAGATCATTTTTATTTTGCACAAACATCGCAATATAATTATTGAGTCTTACTACTTGGATGTGGTAATTATGAAAAGGCTTGAAAAGGCCTGTATCAAAATTATCTGGTAAAATATCGCTCCCTTTAAGGCGTAAGCCATTAGGATTATATCTTCTCAATCTTATGTAGTCACCTTTACCATTATTTCTTATAGCTGCAAAACTGATGTGGTAAGTATTCATATTTCTGAAATACTTACTCATAGTAGGTACTTTTCTTTTGTCACTCCACAAGGTTATGTCTTTTGGATATTCATCTGTACCTTCTCCTGTCGCAAAAAAATAGATAATGTTGACAAATTTTTTAGCGGTATCTACTCGCGTATAGTCAAATTCGATAAGTAGATTTCCTTGAAAAGATTTTTTTGTCCAGAGAACTGCATGGCAAGTATCATTCTTCGCTTCAGAACCAGCAGCATAGTACATTCCCATAGGCAAGTTCTCTACTTTCGCCCTTTCCCCATCTAAAAACCATTTCTCTGTCCAATCTTTTGTTCCATAATCTTCAAAAAGTAATTCTTTCTTTGTCCATTTAGGAACTAATTGATTCTTTTCTTGAGCTTGAATTCTACTTGAAAATCCCAATAAAAAAAGTACGCATAAATAAATAGTACCTTCGAAATAAGTTTTTATGGACATGGTCAGATATTCTAAATGATTAAGCATAAAATTCAAAAAAGAAGCAGGGTTTCTACAACCCTACCTCTAAAGCAAATATGAAAATGAAAAATCTTATTACCTACCCATCCAACCCCCATCTACTGTTATTATCGTACCATTCATATAGTTTGAAGCGCTACTTGCCAAGAATACTACTGGACCCTTAAAGTCTTCGGGGTTCCCCCACCTACCTTGTGGTATCCTTCCTAAGATAGCCTTGCTCCTTTCCTCATCATCTTGTAAGGCTTGTGTATTGTCTGTGGCAATATAGCCTGGGGCTATGGCATTTACGTTCACCCCTTTTGATGCCCATTCATTACTGAGTGCCATGGTTAATTGCCCAATAGCTCCCTTACTGGCTGCATAACCAGGTACGGTAATACCACCTTGAAAAGTGAGTAATGAGGCAATAAAGATAATCTTACCACTGCCCATTTCAATCATATCTTTTCCAAACTCTCTCGAAAGTACGAACTGGGCATTTAGGTTCACCTCCATTACTTTGTCCCAATATTCATCAGGATGCTCAGCAGCAGGCTTCCTAAGGATTGTACCTGCATTGTTTACCAAGATATCCACCTTCCCTTCTTCTGACTTTACCCTATTTATAAAACCATACAATGAGGTTCTATCTGAAAAATCACATTGATAAGCAGAGAACTTCCTTCCTAATGCTTTTACTTCTTTGCCCACTTCACTTCCCTCTTTTTCCAAGGTTGCTGATACCCCGATAATATCTGCACCTGCTTCTGCTAAACCTAAGGCAATTGCTTTACCGATACCCCTTTTACACCCTGTAACGAGTGCTTTCTTACCGTTCAATCTAAATGATTCCAGTATCATACCTGTTTATTTGATGTTATTCAATGTTACCCCGTCCATATCTGTAAAAGCTTTGTTTTCACCACCCATTCCCCATACAAAAGAATAAGCACTGGTACCTGCTCCTGAATGTATAGACCACTCAGGGGATATTACTGCTTGATTGTTCCTCAATACAATGTGTCTGGTTTCGTCTGGTTGGCCCATAAAATGCATGACCAATTGGTCCTCGGGCATATCAAAGTAGCAGTACACTTCCATTCTTCTATGGTGGGTATGCGGAGGGAAGGTATTCCAGATACTGCCTGTATGAAGGATCGTATAGCCCATTACCAACTGGCAACTCTGTATGCCATCTTCATGGATGAATTGGTAAATCGTCCTTTCATTACAGTTGTCTTTTGAACCCAGCTCCACTTTATTGGCATCCTTTTTCTCTCCTTTTACTGTCGGATATACCGCATGAGCAGGTGTTGAGTTGATATAGAACAGAGCAGGTTCTGCTGTGTCGACACTTTCGAAAGTAACTGTCTTCATATCTTTGCCCACATACAAGCATTCCTTGTTTTCCAAATCAAATACTTCGTCATCTACTATTACTTTACCACTCCCTCCAATATTGATAATACCCATTTCCCTTCTTGCTAAAAAAAATGATGCCTTGGTATATACTTCAAAGCTTGGTAGCTCAATCTTGCTATCTGCAGGTTGTATACCCATGGTAATGAACCTGTCATGCATGGAATATACCATGTTTATTTCACCTAGAGTAAACAGTTTATCGATAAGATAATGTCCACTCAATTGGGCTGTGGTATAGTGTTTTACATCGTCAGGATGACTGGCAAACCTTATTTCACTTTTCATTGCTTATAGTTTACGTTTATATCTGCTACTATCTGATCGATAGCAGTTTTGATTTGTTCAACAAAGTAATCTTTTTGTTTGAAACCATTATCTTCTTTTTCCCAACCTACATAGAAATAGTAGTGGTAAATACCTTCAGCCTGTGTAAGGTAAGCTGTATGGGTTTGAGTTACTCCTAGACCTTCTTCTGGGGCTTCTGCGAAACCTGCATAATACTTTGCTGGTACAATTACTGCCATTCCTAAATTGTCTTTGATAAAACTCTGTTTACCATGGGAGTAAATTATTTGGAAATCTTTGTACTCAAACTTTTCAGAAGGTATATCATGTAAATTAACGATACCTGTGACCAAAGTATCTTTTACTGTTCCGCCCTCTAATGTAACTTTACTTTCATACCAACGCTGCCCAGCATGGATGCTGACCTGCTCTTCTACATTATAATTTTTTTCATCAACTTGCCAACCATCATAATCCAGTAACCATTTAGCAGTTAAAGGACCATTCATTAAAATCTTGGCTTCTGCCCTTTCTGTATCACCTAAGCGATAGAGACTGTCTCCCTTTAGCATGGCAAGTGCCCCTGCTCCAAGGGAGTTGTTCACTTTTAAAATGTCCATGCCCCAATCTTGTAACTCATGGTAACTTTCTTTCAATCCTATATTATCGGTTACCATCTCTGAAGTCATCTTCCCAAAGATGTCTTTTCCGTTCCTACTATCGAAATAAGTGCGGAAGGCGACTTTGTCACTTTCCCATCCAGGCCCTTCATATTGGTAGATGTATGGCTTGCTTTGGGGTTCATGGTCTTCTGGTCTTACATGGCCCTTAGCAGAAATAAACGTGCCGTCCCTTTTTTCACTGAGCCCTAGATAAGCTTGTGTCCGGGCAGTTACATTTTCCATTTCCTCAGTGGGTCGATAAGTCACTTTAATTTTGCCATTAGCAGGTAATGATACCAATAGGGATACTTTGTCCCAATTACCATCGTGATCAGTATCTTCAAATTGACTAGGAATCTGATTTCCTTTTTCATTTTGAAATTGCAGATAACCTTCACCTGCGGTATTTAAATCGTTTCTGGACAAATAGACCAATTTTTCTTTGACAACATATGCCTCATTATTTTGGACTTCAACAAAGTCAATCTTATTACAAGAGAGTAAGCCTATCGATGTAAAAAAGCAAATCCAGACCAATAGTTTTATCTTCATTTATATAGTTTCTATTTTAAAGTTTTCTTTATTAAATATTATCTAGTTCCTCAAAAAGCGGGTTGTATAAAATCTGCCCGATCTATCTGAAATTTTAACAAAATAGATTCCATCATTTATTGTTTTTACAGGAATTGAAATTGCATCAGCATTTATTTCATTCAACCGATATACACTTTTACCTGATATATCTAATATTTCTAGATTCTGAAAAACAAAAGGTGATTCAAAATAAAGTATTTCATTCGCAGGTGTTGGATAAAGTACTAATTTTTCCGAATTGTTCTTATCATGAATATTCGTCAGTACGGCTACTTCAACTTCATTGGAATAGGCAGATTTTCCAATTTCATTCATTGCTCTCACTCGATAAATTAGGTTTGAATTAAATAACAGGTCAGTATCTTCAAAACTTGTTACGTTTGCCTCAACCCTACCCACTTCTGCATAAGATTCACCCTCATCTAATGATTTTTCAATAATATAGACTGATTCGTCTGCTGCAATATCCAACCATTTTAGCATGATACCATTAAGGTCATACTCAGCTTTCAACTTAGCAGGTGCATCTGGTGGAACACCAAATTCCTTTCTTTCTTTTAATTGCATCTCATACAATGACCTATATTCTTCATTTAGGACAATTTCTTCTATATAACCCTGTGGCTTATTAAAAGGAGGGCTATCATAAGACGTATTGCTACAACCAATTGCGTAGTTTTGACTTGTTGGTGGTTTTTGGATTACCATTCCTGCACCACCAGCGTCTATATTCCATGCTACAGAATGAGATGAAGACCACCCATGACCAGTACCAAATCTTCCTCGATTGTAAAGGCCTATTACATTTCTTGTTTCTGGATTTCTAAAAGTAATGTTATCGAATAATAATCCCTGACTCCACCTTCTATGCCCTTCTGATGTACTATTTGTAGCTTCAGAAATACAATCTAAAAAAACAATACCAGATACCATAGAAATGCCATTTGAAACAAAATCATGTCTCCCATTAGAGGCTAAGCAATTTTTGAATAATACATTATTAGTGGCGCGAGAAGCACAAAAGTTATATCTTCTGCCACCAGTAATTTCTGAATGCGGTTCTAATCCTTTGCAATTTTCTACAGTAATTCGACTGGCATCAGTCATATTTATAGCAGCATATGAAAAGTGCTTTACTGTCACATTCTTTACCCAACTATCTTCCAAATGGATTAAATCAATCCCTGTTCTAAAATGATTTTCAGTTAGCTCTCCTTCTGTTTCTATAACTATCTGAAGGTCTTCAATTCCGATGTTTGTCTTTAATTGTTCTCGACTGTATTTGAAAATGTATGCTTGTGAAAGTTCTTTATCAAAATTTTCGAAAATGGGCACATCCAAAATAATTTTATTTCCAACAATGTGCTTGATATATCTATTATAAATAATGTCTATGGTATTGGGAGACCACGAATCATCAGTATCAGTACCTCCATTTTCAATTGATGCCAACCATTTACTAGTACTTGGATGAACGATTACCACATTATCATTCACACTAAAAGCGGCAGCATTTTCCACTTCAATACTCCTTGATCCTACAGGGATGTATTCATTGGTAATATTTTGTCTAGTACCAGACAACTCAGATTGCCAACGGTCTTGAACATTACCTCCAGCTATAATCAAACTATTTGTTTCCTCTCCTATAGCTTTAATAGTTGATGTTACCGCAGTCCCATCTTCATCCACACTCCCTCTTAATATTACGCCACTATTTCTTATAAAAATGCTTCCATATACATCATAAACACCTGGTTTTAATAAAACTGCACCTCTTATCCCTTCTTGATTTAAATTTAATTTAGATAAAGAATCTAATGCATTTTGAATGTGTGCAGTATTGTCTCCCTCTATGGAGCTTAACTCAATTATATTTTCTACGTTTGGTATATTGACTTCCCCATTTTTGTAACCTACATGGCTAAAGTCTGGAATCCTGTTTCCTTCTTTGTCTGATAGATAGTTGAGTCTTCCATTTTCGTCAAAATATACCAACTTAGGCGACTGCGCTAATAAATATCCATTATTATCAATTTGAAATAATTGAATAATTAGGAATAATGAAAAGAGTTTTCTCTTGAAAAGGCGCATCAGTGCAATTGACATGATCCTATTTATCAAATAATCGCTATCTCTAGGGTAGAAATATTGTTCTTTTAGGTGGACTAATATGATTAGGTGGAATAATTGTCTTCATAAGTAGGTTTTTTAGCTTAATTTTCAGATATGCCAACTTATTTCAAATAGCTTTTCACTTTATAAAAAAAAAGAAGGTTTCTACAAATAGATATTTTGAGGAGTTTTTAAAAAGGTAGAGTTATTTTTTATTATTAATTTTAGTAAGTAGCTTTTTATTATAAGTTGTAGAAGTGAAAATTTATGCCAATAACAAACTATATGAAAACTATCAAATATTTACTTCTAATAAAATTCTATTGGCTTCTCTTTTCTGCAGTTTTTTCTCAAGACTTGCCATTACAATTTAAGCACTTAAAGGTAGAAGATGGCCTTTCCCAAACTTCTGTCTTTACTGTTTTGCAAGATAGCAGAGGTTATATTTGGTTAGGCACAAGAGATGGACTCAATAAATACGACTCCAAAAAATTCTCAATATATAGGAATAGGATCGGAGATTTCACCTCAATCGATAATAACCAGATATATAGCATTTATGAGGATGAAGATAGAAGATTATTTATTGGTACACGAAAGGGGGTTAATGAGTATAATTACGAAACTAATGATTTCAAAAGAATCTCATATGAAGTAAATGAGACTGAAAGAGTAGCAGAATCTCAAAGAGTCACCTCATTGGTTGGTCATAAAAATCAATTATGGATTGCTCATGACTTTTTAAAGTGCATTGATAAGAACTCTCATAAAACCATTTATGCATTCGATAATAAAAACTCATCTTTAGTATACAACAGCATTAAATCATTATTTAAAAGCGATAATAATGTTTTATGGATTGGAACAACACAAGGACTTTTTAGGGTTGATAACCTAAACAATCCCTCTATTAGAAAATGTGCGCTACCGCCAGATTATCAGATTCTCAGTTTAGAAAAACTAGATGATAATTACTTACTTCTGGGCACTAGAAACCATGGTTTAGTTCAATATAATATTATTAATGGGGGTATTAAACAATTTACAGATAAAAAAGGTAAGCCAATCCTTTCAAATATTAATACCATAAGAAGTATCTATTATGATGCTACATCAAACTTAATTTGGATAGGTACTTTTGATGGACTGTATATCCATAATTTAGAAACAAATACCGTCACCCATCATAATCATTCTCCTGATAATCCCACAACAATCAGTAATAAGTCTATTTACTCTATTATAAAAGATAAAAAAGGTTCATTTTGGATAGGCACCTATCACGGTGGTATCAATTTTTGGGATGCTAGTAATAATACTTTTAAGCATTATACATCTTCTAATCTTAAAAATAGCTTAAGTCATCATGCTGTAAGTGCTATAATAGAAGATGCTAACGGAAGTTTATGGATTGGGACAGAAGGTGGAGGAATTAACTACTTTGATAGAAAAATAAATAGATTCACTCATTTTAAGAAAAATAATGACCCAAACTCTATTAGCTCTAATAATATAAAAACCATGTTAATTGATAGTAGAGGCGATTTATGGATAGGTACTTATTTAGGTGGACTTAACAAACTATCAAAAAAAGATGGAGTATTTATCAATAGAAGAAATTCAACTAATCCAATTTACCATCATGCACTTAATGTTTATAGTATAATTGAAGATGGTGATGGAACCATTTGGATTGGCTCTTTAGACAAGGGATTATTTAGCCTCAAAAATGATAGTATAAAAAATTGGTCAACTTCATTTCCAAGTATCAATACTGTCAGAGATGTAATGGAGGACTCTAAGGGAAATATTTGGGTATCAACTCAAAAAAGTGTATTTAAAAAAGACTTTAGGAGCAACACGTTTAATGAAGTAAAACACTTTGCCGAGAATAAAAATGCAGTAGAAGTATATTGCTTAGAGGAAGATTCTAAAGGAAATATTTGGGCAGGAACCTATGGTAAAGGCCTTCTCCATTTAAATAATAAAGAAGGTGATTTAAGCATATACAATGTCGAAGATGGGCTTCCGGGTAATAACATCTTTGGCATTATGGAGGACAATTTACATAATTTATGGCTTACTACTAACAATGGTTTAAGCAAATTTAATCCAGATAATTTAACTGTAAGAAATTATGGTGTTAAAGACGGGTTATTAGGTTTAGAAGCTTCTTATAACTCGTATTGTATAGATTCATCTGGGGAAATGTTCTTTGGTGGTATTTGGGGTTTAACAAGCTTCCACCCAAGTAAAATTGCAGAAAATGATTATGCTCCACAAGTAGTATTAACGGGGCTTACTTTATTTAACCATCAAGTAAATATAAATGATGAAACTAACTTATTAGCTAAAGATATCTCTATTACTGAAAGTATCTCTTTCCAACCAAACCAAAACAATTTCACAATTGAGTTTGCCATGCTAAACTATGTGCAATCAGATAAGAACACCTTTGCCTACAGGTTAAATAATTTTGAGAAAGAATGGAATATTGTAGCCCGTTCTCATGCCACTTATACCAATCTCGTTCCTGGCGAGTATACCTTTCAAGTAAAAGGGGCTAATAATGATGGTAAATGGAATCATATACCTACACAGATCAAGGTTATTGTTCTTGCCCCATGGTGGAAAAGGCCTATCGCTTATCTCGCTTATTTCATCATCATATCTATAGCACTATTTGGTGTAGTTTACTATTCTAAGCAAAGACTAAGATTATTGCATAGCATAGAGCTAGAAAGAGTAGAAAAAGAAAAGAAGGAAGAGATGCACCAACTCAAATTGCAATACTTCACCAATATTTCTCATGAAATAAGAACACCAATGACGCTAATTGCAGGCCCAGTTGAAGAACTTTTATCAAAAGGTTTCGAAAATGCTTTTCTTCAAAAAAATTTAAGACTTATAAAAGCGAATGTGCAACATATACAAAAACTAATAGATCAATTACTGGATTTCAGAAAACAAGAAACTGGTAATTTAAAGTTAGCTGTTGCCGAAGGAAATATCACCAATTTTATAAGAGAGATTACCCTCACTTTTAAAAATTACGCCTCACAAAAAGGAATATATATCGAATTTAAAAGCAAAGAAGATATCAGTTTATGGTATGATAGAGACCAGTTAGAAAAAGTACTTTATAATTTATTATCAAATGCGTTAAAATATGGCAACAAAAATATTGAGGTAAATATTTATAAGGATGACAAAAAAAATACTGCCATTATAGAAGTGATAAATGATGGTATTGGTATCAGAACCGAAGAAGTCAACAAAATATTTGAAAGGTATTATATGGTTAACCACTCCTCAGTAAAGGAAACAAGTACTGGTATAGGATTGGCATTGGTAAAAGGTATTATTGATTTACACCATGGCAAAATAAGCGTTGAAAGCGCCCAAGAAGAATTAAACCATGGTAATACTAAGTTTACCATTGAGTTGCCGCTAGGACGAGACCACTTTACCGAAGAGCAAATCATCGATAATTTTGAAAGTAGCGAATCCATCAACCAATATTACGATCTTCATTTCGAAAATAATACAACAGATCAAATCACAAATGATGTAATACATAGAGCAGATATCAAAAAACATACAATCCTTATAGTGGAAGACAACAAAGATATCTTAAACTACCTTCAAACAATATTTGAAAAAAATTACCATATACTCAAAGCCGAAAATGGTAGAGAAGGCCTTTACAAAGCCAAGGAGGAACTGCCTGATTTAATAATCAGTGATGTAATGATGCCTGAATTAGATGGTCATGAGCTAAGTAAATTTCTCAAATCCGATATTGAGACTTCACATATACCTATAATACTCTTAACAGCCAGAACCAACCTTATACAGCAAGTAGCAGGTCTAGAGACAGGTGCAGATGACTATATTACCAAGCCATTTAATATTTTGCTCCTTAAAACCAAGGTTAAGAACTTGATTAAATCAAGGGACATGATGCGGAACATTTTCGCAGATCAAATTTACTTACAGCCCAAAAATATTACCATTACTCCGCCAGACGAAGCTTTTTTATCTAAAGCATTAGAAACCATAGAAAACAACCTATCTGATTCTACTTTTAACGTAAATGTTTTTGTAAAAGAAATGGGGATGAGTCGCCCTGTTTTATTTAGAAAAATAAAAGCGCTTACCAATTTATCTATTGTAGAATTCATTATCTCTATAAGGCTTAAAAGAGCGGCACAATTGATTAAAGAATCCGATCTGAATGTCAATGAAATAGCATTTCAGGTAGGATATGACGATCCTAAGTATTTCAGTAAGTCTTTCAAAAAACAATTCAATTGTACTCCAACCGAATATAAAAAGGATGATGTATCTCAAACAGTTTCTGTAGGTATAGCATATAAATATCGGAAAAATTAATCCATATTCTTGTTTTAAAATTTTGTGTCCACTACCATTTTGAACGCTTTACCTACCTGCTTTTGAACGAAAAATCCCCCTTTGTTCATTATTTCCACATTTGAGCACAATATTTCACACCTGCTACAGGGGCAAGTATTACTATGTTAGAGTACAAATTCTAATGTAAAAAAGTATGTAACCAGCCTTTAATCTTATAAAATAAAAACTAGCACTCATTTAGCAATGTCGCATATTCTATGGGTTTGTATTAGTCGAATGTGGAACTTAATAATCCAGCTTATCTCAGAAAAAAGCAAACGCTTTTTTGGTAAACTCAATGTTGAGAAATACCGCAAAAAGAATATTAAACCTATTTCAAACCGAGAAGGCAACAATTACGAGCATAAGATTAAATACATGAGAATTGGTGAAATAGTATCTATTGCAATACTGCTTTCACTGGTTTTATACATGATGTTGATAGCGTAATTTATTTAAATATGAAAAATGATAGAACGTTTATTAATGGGATAATTCTCCTTGTTTTGCTATTCATTACAAATGCAGCATACTCACAAACAGGAGTAATTACAGGAACAGTAATTGACGGATATGATAAGGCCTCATTACCAGGAGCAAGTGTTGTGATTGAAGAATTAAGCAAAGGAGCATCTACCGATCTTGATGGTAAATTTATAATACATGGCGTGCCTTTGGGAGAAAGTACAATAACCATTTCTTATGTTGGATACAAAACAAAAAGTATTGATTTAAATGTAGTTCCAGAGGGTAATGATTTAGGAACTATCTTGCTAGAAGTAGAGGCAGCTATGTTAGGAGAAGAAATTGTAGTAACTGCCCAAGTGCTCGGGCAGCAAAGAGCCATTAACCAACAGCTTAATTCTGATGCTATAGCCAATGTTGTTTCTGCCGACAAGATCCAAGAACTTCCTGACGTAAATGCTGCAGAAGCCATAGCCAGACTTCCAGGTATTGCCATTAACAGAAGTGGAGGAGAAGGGCAGAAAGTTGTAATCAGGGGTATGGAACCAAAGTTTGCCGCTATTACAATCAATGGTGTCAGGCTCCCTTCAAACGATGGTACTGACCGTTCAGTAGATCTTTCATTGATTTCTCCTGAACTACTCGATGGTATAGAGGTCTTTAAATCACCTTTACCAGATATGGATGCAGAATCTATTGGGGGTACGGTAAACCTGAAACTAAGAAAAGCCCCCGATAATTTCAGATTATTAGCGAAAGCATTGGGAGGGTTCAATCAATTGAACAACACCTATAATGATTATAAAGGTGTGTTACAACTGAGTAACAGAATTTTAAATAATAAATTAGGCTTTGTAGCACAAGGTAGTATAGAAAGAAGGAATAGAAGTGGTGATTTTATTGGATATACTTGGGCACAAGGCCGTACCGATCCAGAAACAGGTATAACTGATATAGAAGGCACATCATTAACGCTTGAAGACCGTCAAGAGATAAGAAAAAGGATAAATGGTAGCTTGAATCTTGATTATGACATAGGAAAGGGACACAGTTTATCGCTCTTCGGACTCTACAGTAGAACAACAAGGGATAGATTCTTAATGCGTAACCTTTATAACCCATCTACTCCTTCAATTGATTATAGAGGTAGGGGTATAGAAAGTTCATTAGATCTTTATAGTGCTTCTTTAAGTGGTATAAACCCGATTGGTAAATTCTTGGTGGATTGGAGTCTATCTTCTTCTCTATCAGAAGGGGAAACCCCTTATGATTTTGAAATGAGGTTTCAAACAGTACCCTCTAACCTATTTGATTCAGACTTAAATAGAGAGGGTAATCCTAGAACCTATTTGGCGGCAGCGAACAGCAATCTAGATGAGACCTTTCTTGATAGAAATGCCCTCAGAAATACTGGTACTTTAGAAAGAACAAATACTGCACTTATCAATATAAAATTACCATTTAAGCTAGGAGAAAAACTATCAGGACAATTTAAAGCTGGAGGAAAATATTTTAGGGTAGATCGAGAAAGAAATGTCAATCTTTTTGAGGAAAGATTTTACTATTTAGGCGGTGAGTTCACTCAGTTAGCCAATCAGACTTCAGGTGGGGAGTTGACTTTCTTGGAATCTAATGGACAATTGATCAGTATAGAAAATTTCTTAGCCCAAGGAAATGAAACACAGCTTGAACTTGAAAATGGAGAACAATATAATTTTAATGGTAGCTTAGACCCCGAAAAGTTAAGGAATTGGAGCGAGGTTCAGCGGGGTAATTTAACTAAATCGCGCTACCCTTTAGTAGACAATTATGATCTAGATGAGTCAATATTAGCGGGTTATGCCATGCTAAAACTGAACATTGGTAATAAGCTAACCATTATTCCAGGTGTCAGGTATGAGAAATCTGACAATAACTATTCGAGTTCAATTTCTTTTGCAGAAGGTAGATATGGAGAAATTGGAGCCATTAACGATACGACTACCTTTCAAGAGTATGGAGAGCTTTTTCCTCATGTACATCTTAAATACAAACCAAAAGAATGGTTCGACATAAGGGCTTCTTATTCAAAAACAATAGCTCGACCAGATTATAACTTTCTAGTCCCTCGTGCGCAAATCAATCAATCATCATTACAAATAGAAGCGGGTAATCCAGTATTGAGACCATCCCTATCTACCAACTATGACTTGTTTTTGACCTTTTTTAAACAAGGAATTGGTTTACTGACTATTGGTGGTTTTAGAAAAGATATAGATGATACATTTATAGAAAGGAGAATCATTTTATCTACTCCAGAAATTGCCGCAGCCAATAATTGGGAAGGCTTCACTGGGTATAATTTAAGTTCATTTACCAATTTACAAACGTCTGAAGTATATGGTATAGAAATAGACATTCAATCAAACTTGGCTTTACTACCAATGCCTTTTAGTGGCTTTGTATTCAACTTTAATTATGCCAAGTTATTCTCCACAACTGAGGTATTTTTCTTGACTTCAGAAACTACGTTTGGTGGCGGCTTTCCTCCTGTTCCAATTATCACATTTACCGAGAATGTAAGAAATGTGGCCCTACCTAGCCAAGCACCCGATGTTTTCAGAATGTCTATTGGTTATGATTACAAATCTTTCTCTGCAAGGGTTTCGGGGTCTTTTCAAGGTACAAAAGCAAGAAGCTATAGTTTGAATAAAGACTTTGATCAAAGTGATTTAGAATTTTGGAGATGGGATGCTTCTGCCAAACAAAGAATTGGAGACAACTGGAGCATTTTCTTGAACCTCGAAAATATTACCAATCAACAAGACATTGGATTCATCAGAAATGAAAATTTCCTGAATAGTATCGAAACCTATGGTTTTACCGGAACTATGGGTATTCAATACAAACTATAAACTTTCCTAATTTTTTCTTAAACTTTTAAAGTAAATATGTCATGAAAATTATTTACAGGCTATATGTGCTTTGTCTCGTACTAGTAATGAGCAATTATGCTTATGGGCAACGCATCGTAAAAATTGAAGCAAGTTCAGACCCAGCCAGTCCAACAGATATCTTCCCTGTGATTATGGGAGATACACTTGATGATGGTTCTAGAACGGATTTAAGTACCATTTACCAACTAGAAAACGGCCAATTCTATATCACGACAGGTAGGATTGTAAATCGCGGATATCCACTTGTTATACAAGCGGAAGACCTTGCTAATATTGATACAAAACCTGTCATAAGCAGGATTCCAAATGATTCAGGTACTTATCCGGATATTATGCGACCTGAAGCAGATGTAACCTTAGAAAATTTATGGATTATCTCAGGCGAAACAGGACCTCTTGAACAACATGACTGGGGTAAAATCCGTCTTTCAGCCGATAGTATGAGAATGGTTGTGAATGATTGTATCATAGAAAAAGATAGAGGAGGCTTTTTACAAGTAAGAGCAAATAACACAAAAATTTATGTCAACAGATGTACTTTTAGGAATGGTGGCAACAGAAGGATACTACAAGGAAACGGTAGAGGAATAGATGCACGTAATTTTAAATTAGATACTCTAATAGTAAAAGACTCATATATCTTTAATATACAAGATAGGGTATTCAGGAGTCAGGGAGGAACAGAACCTCATAACTATATCGAGTTCGATCACAATACAATTTTTAACGTAGCCGGCCGTCATGGTGCTTTTCAATTAGGTAAAGCATATACCGTTAAGATTACCAATAACCTGATAAAAGATCCCATCATGTTAGGTTCATCTCCTATTTATACCGATGAACAGACCCAACCGGACAATGAAACTCATAAGGTATTTACCCTTGATGAAGTAAACGATAGCACAGACCTGACCTTTGCAGCCAATAATATCTTTTGGACACAAGAGGTAATCGATTTCTATAATTCCATTGATACTGTAACGCAACCAGCTATTTACTCTCAACTCATAGCCGAACAATTAGGAGCAGATACTGCTACAAGCTATATACAAGAAGTGTTAGAACTGAACAATGTTCCACAATCTATTCTACAATATGCGAAAGACCTGTATGCTAACCCAGCTGCAGATGATATGTTTGATTTTATTGTGGAGGATGCTTCAAGGGCAGGTACTGCATTTGATAATGGCAATCTATTCGATTTTTCTACATTCGATGCTGGTTATGACTTTAATTCAATATCTGCTGGAGGTGCGACTGATGGTAGTGCTATAGGTGCTGCCAATGTACAACCACCAGTTAGTGCTGAAGCCAGGATTGTAAAAATTGAAGCAAGCGCAGACCCTGCTAACCCCGCTGATATTTTCCCAGTTATTATGGGAGATACCTTATCAAATGGTCTAAGAACTGAGTTGAATACTATTTATGTATTGGAGAATGGGCAATTTTACATTACTTCAGGTAGGATTGTCAACAGAGGTTGGCCTTTGGTAATTCAGGCAGAAGATGTATCAGATTTGACCAACAAACCTGTCATCAGTAGAATTCCAAATGACTCTGGAGCTTATCCTGACATTATGCGACCTGAAGGAAATGTGACCTTACTAAATCTATGGATTATTTCTGGTGAAAAAGGCCCACTTGAACAACATGACTGGGGTAAAATCCGTCTTTCCGCAGATGATATGAGGATGATTGTGGAAGATTGTATCATTGAAAAAGACAGAGGAGGTTTTCTACAAGTAAGAGCAAATAACACCAAAATTTATGTAAGAAGAAGTATCCTAAGAAATGGAGGGAACAGGAGGATACTGCAAGGGAATGGAAGGGGCATAGATGCTCGTAATTTTAAACTAGATACATTAGTGGTAGAAAACTCGGTTATCCATAATATACAAGATAGGGTCTTCAGGAGCCAAGGAGGTACAGAACCTCATAACTACATCAAATTCGACCACAATACGATTTTTAATGTAGCAGGTCGTCATGGAGCTTTCCAGTTTGGTAAGGCCAATGAGGTCATTATCACCAATAACCTAATAAAAGACCCAATTATGTTAGGCACCTCTCCTATTTATACCGATGAGCAGACCCAACCTGACAATGAAGCACACAAAGTATTTACTATAGATGAAATCAACGATAATACTTCTTTCACTTTCGCAGCTAATAATATTTTTTGGACGCAGGAAGTAATAGATTTCTACAATTCTATAGATACCGTTGCGCAGCCAGCTATTTACTCTCAATTGATTGCGGAGCAGTTAGGGGCAGATACTGCTACTAGCTACATACAAGAAGTATTAGAGCTGAACAATGTACCAGGTTCTATTTTACAATATGCCATAGATTTGTATGCCAATCCTGCAGCTGATGATATGTTCGACTTTATTGTAGAAGATGCTTCTAGGGCAGGTACTGCTTTTGATAATGGCTATTTGTTCGATTTTGCTGCTTTTGATGCTTGTTATGATGCTGCGGCCCAATCAACAACTGCTGGCACAGATGGCAACCCTATTGGGGCATATCTACTTTGCAGTGGTGGTTCAGGGCCAGTATTAGGAATAGGAGATGAACCTGAGTTTACTGCCATGGTGTATCCTAATCCTTCTTCAGGGAAGATCAATTTTAGTTTGGCAGAAACCAACTTTGCAGAAGTAATCATCTATAACTCTATAGGGCAGAAAGTGGATTCGATAAAGAACAAACTGAATGCAGCTGAGGTATCTTGGAACAATCCAACAAATTCGACAGGTATACATTTTTATAGAATCTTCTCAAAGGATAAGCTACTAGCAGCTGGATCTATTATTCTACTTAAATAATTTAAACGGAAATTATACAATGAAAAAAGCTAATAAAATGAATCAGTTTAAATATATTTTATTGTTCATGACATGTCTGTCGCTGTTGTTTTTTGCATCTTGCGATGATGACGATCCCGCTGATAATCCTATACCAACAGAAACGGAAAAAGAAAAGTTAGTAGCAGCCTTAACTACTAAAACCTGGACAGTTGATATAACCAATACCAATGTGGCTAATTCAAATGGAGTTTTAGATGCATCTACTTTTACTATTTCTTTTACCTCTACAAGTGCAGGTGCAAATTATACCTTAGGAGGTGATATTGCCAGTTTTTTAACAGGAGGTAGTTTTGATATAGACACTGATGCCAATGTAACCAACTTAACTTTAAACGTAGCTTCAGGGGTTGAGCTCGATGCGGTAGTAACAGCATTTACAGTTACTGAAAATTCTTTTGAAGTAACTGCATCTATCAGTGACTCTAATGGAAGGATTAGAGGATTAGGTGATTACGTTTTTGTTTTCACTGCCAGTTAATTTATAATGCGATGAGACTATTCGAAATAATCACAATGATACGTATCAACTTGATCAATTTCTGAGTAGTCTCATCTAAAAATAAATTTTTATGCTTCCATTACGTATGTGGATTAACCATTCTATGGAAGCACTTATAAATTGCTGATACCCATAAAGGCTTTTTGAAGAAAATTCCTAAATCAAGGATTTCAGCATTTTAAGCACTGCCTGCCAATTTCGTTTAATATTGATTAAAATGAACTACAAATTTTTACTTCACTTAGTAATCATCTTCTCTATTGCTTCAATTGGTTATAGCCAAGAAAAGACAATCCGCTTAACTAAGAATTGGGAATATTTAAAAGGGGATTTAGGCGGTATTTGGGAAGCGATCAGGTTTACCAAAAAAGGCAGTCCTCAAGATGTTCCCATCTGGGAAAATGTGACCCTCCCCCATTGTGTCAATTCCTATGATGCTGTTGATCCCGACGTAAACTATTACCAAGGGCCTGCTTGGTACAGGACCAATATCGAAGTAAACAATCCTTATGGTATAGATGGTAGGACCTTACTCCACTTTGAAGGTGCAGGACAGAAAACAGAGGTTTACATCTATACTGAAAAAGTTGGGGAACATATTGGCGGATATGATGAGTGGACAGTAGATATTACCGATGCCATCATCCGTTTCCTTGCCAATGAAGATGCCGATAGGTTCCAAGGTAAAATACCTTTATCAATAAAGACCGATAATTCAAGGGACTTAGAAATGATTCCCTCAGACCTATCAGATTTCAACCTTTATGGGGGTCTGTATCGCTACGTTAACCTTTCCTATGTACCACAAAATTATTTGCAAACACTTCAATTGAAGCCAGTGTTGGCTGAAAATGGAAAGAAGGCTACTCTTGAGGTCAGTGGCATCATTAAAGCACATCAACAAAATGACATGGCCAAAGTAGAAATAAAACTATTCGACCCAAGTGGCAAGGAGTTAAATTGCGTGAAGGTCGATGTAGAAACCTATGGTACTTTCAATGATTTCACTACCTTCGATTTAAAAAAACCAGTACTATGGACACCCAATGACCCTAATTTATATACCTGTAAGATCAATCTAACCTACAAAGATTTTCAACAAGAAATCACTCAAAAAACAGGATTCAGAAACTTTACCTTCAAAGAAAAAGGTCCATTTCTCTTAAATGGTGAAAGATTACTATTGCGAGGTACACACCGCCATGAAGATCATGCAGGAGTTGGTGCCGCTATGACCGAAGACATGATGAGGAAAGAAATGCTCATGATGAAACAAATGGGGGTCAATTTCATTCGCTTGGGCCATTATCAACAATCATCCATTATCCTTGACCTATGCGATAGCCTGGGAATTTTGGTCTGGGAAGAAATCCCTTGGTGCCGTGGTGGATTGGGTGGTGACCAATACAAGGAACAGGCAAGAAGTATGCTTACCAATATGATAACCCAACATAGGAACCATGCTTCGGTCATTATTTGGGGGCTAGGTAATGAGAATGATTGGCCTGGTGATTTTAGTGGTTTCGATAAAAAAAAGATAAGGGGCTTTATGAAAGAGCTGAACGATTTGGCACATCAACTAGATCCTTCTAGGAAAACCGCCATCAGGAGATGCGATTTCTGTAAGGATATCGTAGATGTCTACTCCCCTTCTATCTGGGCAGGTTGGTACAGGGGAAAGTTTACCGATTATAAAGCTGTCTCCAAAAAAGAAATGGAGACCGTCAATCACTTTCTTCATGTAGAATGGGGAGCGAGCAATCATGCCCGTAGACATTCAGAAGATCCAGATAAAGGTATTACAGGAATAAAAAGTGGGATTACAGCAGATGAAAGAGCAGGTGATGCTTCCTTATACGGAGGAGAAGCCAGAGTATCAAAAGATGGAGATTGGACAGAAACCTACGCCTGTAACCTGATTGATTGGCACTTAAAAGAACAAGAAGATATGGATTGGTTGACAGGTACCGCCTATTGGCCATTCAAAGATTTTTCTACTCCGGTAAGACCAGAAAACCCCGTGCCCTATGTAAACCAAAAGGGAGTGGTTGAAAGGGATTTTACCAAGAAAGAAGCCTACTATGTATTCCAATCATACTGGACAGAAAAACTAATGGCACGTATCTACAGCCACAGCTGGAAAAACAGATGGGGGGAAAAGGATGAAAAGAAATTGGTTAAGGTCTATTCCAATGGCAAAGAGGCAGAATTATTTGTAAATGGTAAGAGTGTTGGCAAAAAAAATAGAGACAGTCAAGATTTTCCTGCTGCAGGTCTAAGATGGAAGATAAATTTTAAAGAAGGTGAAAACCATTTAAAGGTCATCGCATATAAAAACGGGAAGCAAGTTACTGACGAGACCACTTTGTATTATCAGACCAAAAAATGGAACAATCCTGAAAAGTTGATCTTAAATAAAATAGCATATAATCTAGATACCACTTGGCTGGAAGTAAACGCATTGGATGCTGATGGTACACTTTGTTTGGATGCCAAAAATGTTGTGAGGTTCGAATGCAGTGGTGATGGGCACCTGATAAAAAATATGGGTACTTCTACTGCTTCTTCCAAAGTTCAACTTTACAATGGAAGAGCGGCCATTGCCCTAGTAAATAATGGCACAAGCAACGTAGCAGTAAAATCAGATAACTTGGAGACCGGTTTTATCACGATTAAAGATAATGATGATGACTTTTATACCAAGGCACTGGAAAGGGCAGTGGCACATTATAGCAAAGTATTGGATGATAAGCCTGAAAAAGGGGCTATACCAAGGGCATTGAATCATGATGGTAGCCTGCATAAGGTACCTTCTGCTGACTGGACAAGTGGATTTTACCCAGGAGTACTTTGGTACCTGTATGAATATTCTGATAATCCAGCTTTTAGAAAAGCTGCGGAATCTTGGACCGCTCTTATAGAAGACCAGAAATACAATGGTAGGACCCATGACATGGGCTTTAAGGTCTATTGCAGTTTTGGTAATGGTTTCAGACTGACAAATAATAGTTCTTACAAAGATATTATCATTCAAAGTAGCAATACTTTGATTACCCGGTTCAAACCAAAAGCAGGGATTATCCGCTCTTGGGACCACAATACCGATAAGTGGGATTGCCCGGTCATTATCGATAATATGATGAACCTTGAGCTATTGTTCAACACGACAAAGTTTACCGATGATTCTACTTTTTACAATATTGCTATATCACACGCTGATAGAACATTGGAAAACCATTTTAGAAAAGATTTTAGCACCTACCATGTCTTGGACTATGATACCCTGACTGGGGAAGTTACCAAAAAACATACACACCAGGGATATGCCCACGAATCTTCCTGGACAAGGGGACAAGCCTGGGGATTATATGGATATACTATGTCCTACAGAGAGTCCAATGATGCTAAATATCTGGAACGTGCCAACGAAATAGCTAACTATATTATGACCCATCCAAACATGCCCAAAGACCTTGTGCCATATTGGGATTTTGATGCACCAGAAATCCCTAATGAACCAAGGGATGTATCTGCAGCTGCCATTATGGCCTCTGCCCTTCTAGAACTCTCTGAGTATGTAGATGGAGATTTGAAAAGATATTATTTTAAAACAGGTAAGGAAATTTTAAAAGTGTTATCATCGGAAAAGTACTTTACAAAACCTCATAGATATTTCTTACTTGAACAGTCGACAGGTAGTAAACCAGCTAATTCTGAGGTGAATGTTCCGCTTATTTATGCAGAATACTACTACATAGAAGCATTGTTAAGATATAAGAAAATTATAGATAAGACTTAATATCAATTCAAAATAAAAAATTATTTATCAGGAAAAATAGGGGTATAACTATTTATATTTAATCACATAAAGTATATTATTTTACTGATGTTCGATTTACCATTTTCGGATTATCGAATAAGATTTCAATTTTCTATTCAAAAATTTCATGCTTCTATACTAAACCAAGTCTATAATATCCCACATTACAAATTCTTATCTACCTTTTGTATAAAAGAGAAAAATGTAAATAGCATCAAAAAACAGGTGAATAAGTAAAGTAGAAATTTGAATATTTGCTAAAATAATTTACGTTTATCAGAATTTGATTCTAACATCAAATATTAGTGAGAAGGCACAATTGAAGCAAAAATGAAAAGATTTATAATTATAATACTACTATTTAAATCATATTTAGGGCTTTGTCAGGAAAATTATGATTACACATTTTTAACTTATTCCCAGATTGGGTATGACAAGCTATTACCTAAAATTGCAATGTTACAAAATATTGACCCTAACTACTTAAATGACAATACAACATTTATACTTAATCGTATATCAGATGATAAAAAAATGTATTCTGGCAAAACAGAAAATATGGGCAAAAAGTGGGGGAAATATTGGTGGAAGGTTGATTTTTCTGATTGCCAAAAAACAGGGCAATACTATCTAAGCGTGATTGAAGGTAAGAAGGTAATATATCAAAGTAAAAAAGAATTACCAATTACTATTGGAGAGGAACTTTTATGGAATAGAACTTGGTATGCCACGGCATTGTCCCACCTACATATCCGGGATAGTCTGAGCTATAAAAAAGAAGGAGGTTGGAAAGACTGCGGTAGCACATTACAAGAAGTAAGTAGTCATGTTATTATGCTCAATGCACTATGTGACTTGATTGACTTAAGAAAAGAAGAACTCTCACAAACCCAAAAAAAGGAAATTTATAGGCAATTAGTCGTGGGATCGAAATATATAGCTTTATGTCAGGATATAGCAACAAGTTTAGGATATAAAGAAGGTGCTGTTATTCATGAAGCTAGGGAGAACTTTAAGGTAGTTACAGGTAATGTTGCCAAAACATCTATGATTTTAGCAAGGGTTTCAAGAATATTAAAAGGGGAACAACCAAAGATATCCAATGAATTTAAAGTCCGTTCAATAAAAGCTTATGAGTGGATTTCAGAATTTGGACCAGTATTGCATTGGGACAACACCGATAATTTTGCAATAACACATGGTGCCCCTCGTGGAATGAAGAGACCACCAATGGAATGGATGACCCGTGATCTAGTTATGATGATGTGGGCTTCATTGGAACTTTATAAATGTGGAGAAACAAAATATAAAGGAAAGGCTATCTATTATGCAGATAAAATAATGAACAGACAGGTACCTAAAGAAAAATCAGAAGGTGGTTACTATGGTCATTTTTATACATTTGATTCATATGATTTTACTGAAAAAGCAAATATCCATTGTGGGGCATGGAACGCTAACTATAAGGCATATAACCAAGGAGGCCATTTTCCACACTATCTTGTACCAATGATCGAAATGATTGAACTGTGGCCCGATGATCCAAATATAAATAGCTGGAAACAATGTGTGAAAAGTTTTGCTTATAATTATTTTTTACCTGCCACAAACGCTAATCCCTTTAAAATTTTACCAGCAGGATATTACAAAAAAGAAGGTTTATTAAATTGGAGTGGGTGGTATCACGGGCATAATAAAATTTTTGGTTATGCTGCCGGCCTAGCCATGGAATTTTATAACATATTTAGGGATAATAGATTTATAGATATTGCTATTGGTAATTTGCAATGGATTGCAGGTCTACATTCCGGTTTTCACCAAAATAATAAAGATTTCTCAGCTAGTATGATAGTTGGTATCGGTAATAGCTCAAAAGAAGATTGGGATGCCATGAAAGGAACTATTACCAATGGATTTGAGGCTGATGGACAGTTCAAATTGTCCTGGCCCAGTAAAGAAACAGACTTACCAACTGTATTTGGTGACGAAGGCGGTATTCATCATCCAGCAGGCTGGATAAGTGGTCTTGTACGTTTGTATTTTTATTCAAATAAATAGACTAAAGCAGAATTTAATTTATAGACTGTTTTTTTTAATTTTAGAATGTGGATATTGTATTAAATATTTTCTCTACCCATTATCCCTTAGTCATTTACAATGACTGGTCAATTAATTGACAAATGGATTACCGAAATGAAAAAAAAATTATTATTTAAATTGATAATAACAAAAGCCAAATAATGTAGGATTTGTAATTAACAAAATTGTCAAATAAAATCATCAAGCTTAAATGTCAACGTTTCTTCATTAGATGTTTCTTGAGATATCAATTTTCCTTTGTATCTCAAATTTAATTTGTTCCCTGCCAAAGATTTGACATTTACATCAACCAATTCCCCATTTTTCCACTCTAAAGAAAACTCAAAAGCTCCCCTCCCTCTGATGCCAGAAATCTTTCCACTAGAAAGCACAGAAGGAAGAGCTGGAAGGATATCCTGAAAGTAATCCCCGTTTTCATCCCGTAAGTGAGATTGCAGGAGCATTTCAGTAATCCCTGATGTGGCTCCAAAATTTCCATCAATTTGAAAAGGAGGGTGCGCATCGAATAAGTTAAGATAAAGACCACCTTTGTCTTTCATCTCAACATCTTTTGAAATGCTTGGAACCATTAGCTCCCGGAGTAATAAAAACGAATGGTCACCATCTAAAAGTCTTGCCCAAAAATTAATTTTCCATGCCCTTGACCATCCAGTTCCACCATCTCCTCGTTGAGAAAGAGTGATCTTACATGCTTCTGCTAATTCGGGAGTAGTTAAAGGATGGATCTCATTACCTGGATGTAGTCCCCACAAATGGGATACATGACGATGCTGATTCTTAGGATCATCATTATCAATAAGCCACTCTTGTAATTGCCCATGTTTACCAATTAAATTGGGAGCTATCTTGGCCCTTTTTTCTTTAACTATTTTTATAAATTCAGCATCTAAGCCAAGTATTTCGGCTGCTTCTATGGTGTTGGAAAAAAGATTTCTTATAATCTGGTGATCCATGGTCGGTGCCATTACCAATCCTCCAATCTCAGGACTATTACTTGGTCCGCTTACCAGCCATTTTGGATTATCTGGATCAGGTACAAGGTAACCTACAAAAAACCTTGTTGCTTCTTTTAAAATAGGATAAGCCTTGTTTTTTAAAAATTCTTTATCATTTGTAAATTGATAATGCCACCACAAATGTTGGCTCAACCATGCTCCACCAGTGGGCCAAATGCCATGATTGGCATTATTAATCGGTGCAGCTCCCCGCCAAATATCAGTATTATGATGGGCAACCCAACCATCTAGAGCATAATGCTCGCTGGCTATTCTTTTTCCAGTTATTGCCAAATCTTCCAACATTTGCGTCAATGGTCCGGTCAACTCTGAGAGGTTGGTCATTTCTGCCAACCAGTAGTTCATTTCGGCATTTATATTTATAGTGTATTTACTGTCCCAAGGAGGTGATAGTCTGTCGTTCCAAATGCCTTGTAGGTTGGCAGGTTGTGTCCCTTTCCGAGATGAAGCAATCAAAAGATACCTTCCATATTGATAAAGCAGGGAAACCAAACTTGGGTCTTTATCCTGATAAAAGGAAATCAATCGATCATCTGTTGGTCGGTTTGAAATTTCAGATTTTCCCAAATTAAGCATTACTCGATCGAACAAATTACGATAATCCTTTATATGATTATCCTTTATTAGTTTGTAAGGTTTAGTATCAAGGTTGTCGAGATATGCCTTACAAAGTTTTGTAGGATCTCCACTAATATCTTTATAGTTTACAAAATTGGTTGCTGCTACTAGATAACAAGTAACCTTATTTGCTCCAGTGACTTTGATGCTATTTTTATTTGGCACCAATTCGCCTCCTTCATTGATTACTTTTAAGTGTGCTTCGAAAGAAAGTTTGCTTTCTGGGTAAGGTTTATTTTGTCTATCTAACTCCTTAGGATAATTATTTGCTTTTCCATTTAGGATAATTACATCGTCCTGCACCGAGACCTTATATCTTGAGTGGGGAGATTCTAGACCAACATTAAAATCTAATCTGCCCTCATTTAAGCTTTCTATGTGAATAATAATGGCCTGATCTGGCTCTGATGCAAATACTTCCCTTTTAAATTTTGAACCTTCTGCTTCATAGACTACCGATGAAATGGCATTTTGAATATCTAGTTCTCTTCTATAATCCTTGATATTTTCATGCCCAGAAAAATCCAGTAACACATTGCCAAAGGGTTGATAACAAAACTGTCCAAAAGGTCTAGACATAAAACGCTCATTCCCTAACTCGTGAGCCTCACTTTGCTTTCCTTGCCAGAGCAATTCTCTGAGTTCATTTAATACTTCATGGGCACCACTATGTGCATAATCATGAGGCTGACCAGTCCAAAGTGTTTCTTCGTTAAACTGAATAACTTCTTTTTCAATACCTCCATAGACCATGGCACCTAGGCGACCATTTCCAACAGGAAGGGCTTCTGTCCATTCTGTTGCAGGTTCATCATACCATAGCATCAATGATGAATCAAATTCTTTACTGTTTTCAATATTATTGCAAGAAGTCAGTATCAGTACAGTAGATACCCATAAATATAGATTTGTCCTTTTTTTTATCATTTCTTTGTATTCTTCCTTTCTCTGTAAAAGCAGGTCCAATGTCAGTTCCAAACACAAATTTCAAATTTTTTTTTTATGAAGGAATTTATTGGTTACAGTACCGTACTCTAGATATAAATATAGGTAAAATAAAGGGGATTTTTTATAATCTTTTATAGATGATTGGATGAGGTTACTGATGACTTAAAAGAGAAGAAAAGATGAGGGTGAAAGAAAAAATAAGTTATTTGAAAAGTAAAAAATTAAAACCTGAAAACCATTCGTTTCATCCGCGCTAGGGTATAATTTTATTTTGCCTTGCGCCACTCTAATTTTATAATGACCTAATGGTTATTATTATTTCAAGAATAATAGATGCGATTAAATCTAAATCATTTGACTATTCAAAAGAGCAATCAGAAATATCCTGAAAGCTCTTAGTTAAATATGAAAAAGAATTAATACATTCTATTGTCAATTCTGCATAAAAAAATTTCAAAAATTTATATAAGAGGTACCATAAGGTTTTCTCTGAGGTCTTTCTAGCATCTTATTGGCTTCTTCGCTATTGGTGAATTTCTCACTTTTGGGATCCCACATTAATTTTTGATCTACTTTCATAGCTATATGACTGATCAAACAAACTGAGCAAGCCCTGTGTCCAATTTCGACAGGTGAAATTGGTTGCTCTCTTGTTTTTATACAATCCAGCCAATTTCCATGTTGCTCATCACTCTTATAAAGGTGTATACCTTCTTCACCTATTTCAGAACTTAAGATTTTCGGATCACTCGCATCTAATGCTTTCTTACTTTTCGCTGTTGAAACTGGATCACTTGCAGAGGCAACATAGTTTCCTCTCGACACAAATATCCAACCTTCATCTCCCTCATATCGAATACCATTTGTGTATCCACCACTAGTATACACGGTAATACCATTTCCATATTCGTGTTTTACCATAAAATCTCCATGTACATTCCATAGTCCTGATTTTGGAAATTCTGCCAATGCTTCTACTGAAATAGGACCAGTTAACTCTGTATCCATTCCCCATGCTGCTGAATCATAATGATGCTGCCCCCATCCAGTAATCATCCCCGCTCCATACTGCTCTAGTCGTAACCATCCTGGTCGGCTATACCCTTGTTGAGGATGTACCCCTATTTCTGTATAGGGTACCTCAGAAGTAGAACCTAGCCACATATCATAATTCAGGGTTTCTGGTATTGGCATCTCTGGTGCTTCAGGGCCAGATGGATCCCCTGGTAAACCAATTTTCACTGTGTGTATTTTTCCGATACGTCCATTTCTAACAAGTTCTGCCGCTATTCTAAACTGGTGCATTGAACGTTGCTGCGTACCAACTTGTAATATCACTTCTTTTTCTTGTACAATATCGCTCAAAAGTCGACCTTCAGCTAAAGTGAGTGAAGTTGGTTTTTGTAGATAAATATCTTTTCCTGCTAAGGCAGCTTCTATAGCAGGTTGAGAATGCCAATGATCCGGTGTACTTATTTGTACTGCATCAATATCTGGGTCAGCAAGCATTTCCTTATAATCCTCATACATTTTTACGTCTACCTCTTTCTTTTTTTCTGTATTCTTGGCATAATATCCCTCAACTAATTTTTTTGCATCGGCAACGCGGTTTCTATCTACATCGCATACCGCAATTAACCGGGCTTGATCGTATTTCAGCGTCTCAGCCATGTCATGGCTACGTGCAATCCTTCCACATCCGATCTGACCTATATTGATTTTGTTACTCGGAGCATTTTTCCCAAAAACAGACGAGGGAACTATTGTTGGTATTGCAATCGAAAGGGAAGCTGCCGTGGCAGTTTTCTTTATAAATTTTCTTCGTTTCATTTTATATTTATTTATATTGTTTAGCAGAAAATTTCTTGAATTCATTTTCAATTCCAGCTTCAATATGGTTTCCAGTATGGACCAACACCCTGTATTTTAAAGATATTGATTCTCCTTGTTTCAATATTGTACCCTTTTCTAGATTTTCTGGCCAGTACATGGGTGTTGGAGAGAAAAAACCATAATCTCTAGTGAACCAAGGAGCTGGGAACCACTCGTTACTTGGGTGTTGTAAAATGGCAATCCCTTCGGTGCTCTCTCCTCTTTTTCCGTAATAATCCATCCAAGCCGAACGCTTTCCAAAAGTATCTTTTTCACCCTTTTCCCCTTCTGCATTAATCATTGTACCTCCGTTAGTAACAGCAAGGTCAGGATCTACCCTACCACTGAATAAAGAATGATTTGTCCTTTCTATGGTCACATCCATCAACATCGTCATAGTTATCTCGAAATCTAGCTGATACATATCTTCGCTTGGCACAGAGACTGTAATGGTACGAAAATCTTTGATTGGTGCCATTGCAGCAGGCCTCGTCCATATATTTTCATTTTGGATTACCACTACATCTTCGCCACTTTCAATTATATCGACCCTTAACGGAACGATTTGCCCTCTTTCTAGCCCTTCTTGCCAATAGTTGCCTCCATTTACTTTATCGCAACCAAAAAACAAAGAACTGTGATGAGGATAGTTAGCATTTCTCATAGATGTTACAGAAGCTTTTGAAGGACCATTTACTGGAAAGAAAAATGGATATTTTTCGTACTTTGAAAGTATGTAATTTGTAAATAATGCTCCGTTTATTCTTATCTCTATTTTATCTCCGACCCGTTCGGCTGTGAGTTTAGCTTGCGCAAAAATTACTGTAGAAAAAAAAAGTAGTAATAAAGTAAAGTATATTTTTTTCATAAAATGATTTATCGTTTTATTATTTAGTTTTCTGGTTCTATAAAAGCGCCATCTGGGGCAATAAATATCGATTCATCGATGATATCTTTAGATAGTTTTATTTCACTGAATTCCCTGCTATGATGTTTATTCTCTCCTAAGTTATCATTTTCCCAAGCATAATTCTCCATTTTTTTTGGTAATAAAAAACCATTATACTCTTGCCATTCATACACTTTAGCAGTTAATTTGGTATTGCTCTTATCTAAAAATGATATGGTATATAATAAAATTTTTAGTTGTCTGGTCTTGGAATCGATTAAGAGATAATAGATATCTTCTGGAGTAAAGCCAACAGTACGCTCATAGGTGATTTTAATTACATCATAAGTTTTACCGTTAACTACTTTTTGCCCATCGAATTCTGCATTTGTACCTGAATCTGCCATTACAAAAGGAGTAGCAAAAAAATAAAAGTCTATATTGTAAAAAAAGCGAACTGAACCTTCATTAGGAAAGGCTGCTCGATTCGGATAAACCCAAACATTTTCACCATCGAAGCCAATCTGATAAGTATCGGTTTTATGATGTGTTTTCCTATTTCGCAAATCAATTGTTTGGTAAGAGGCAATACCATGATCCATTTTTTTGTAGGACAGTAATGAAAACTGATTCCATATTGTTAAATCTCCATGCGCTTTCAAACATTCAGCTAAATATTGCCTACCAAGTCTTTCAGCATCAGAAAAATTTTCTTTTTTACTCTGTTCTTTCTTTGGAGATGTACAACTAAATAAGAATGTGAACAATATAAATAAATAGGGAAGTCTTTTTTTCATAGTGTTTAAAAACAGTGAGTGCCTGCAAGATACAAACACTCATTGTTAACAGACTAATCTTCAACTAATCAATTGAAGTTTTTGGCTCAACATTTCTATCTGCACCAGGGTAGCCAAGGTTTTGATTAATTTGGCCCTGTGTATTAGCATTTATAGCAGACGCAGGAACCGGATACAATGAATGATATGGACTCATTGTATATTCATCGCCATGAATGGTAATTACTCCTTGGTTATAGAAAGCAGTTGATTCCATAATGCGATCATACCAAAAATTCTCAGTGTGGAAGTTTGCCATATTATACGACTTACCATTATAAGCAGGAGTACCTGTTTTTGCAAAAATGAAAGCCATACGAGTCAATTCAGTATTTCTTGGTTCTTCATAATAAAGTTCACGTGCTCTTTCATCAAGTATAGTTCCTATATTCATATCTGCTGCAGTTAGATCAGGAGCTTCTGCCCTCCTTCTAATTTGATTTACATCTTCAGCAGCATTTGCTAAATCTCCTTTCCATACATAAGCTTCAGCTCTTAGTAGATAGGTCTCTGCTAACCTAAATATATACCAATCTGAATCTCCTCCAGCAGGCCTAACTGCTTCGGGGTCTGGAATGTATAGTTTATAATGGGGCCAATCATACCAGTTACGAATAGTATCAGAACATAAAATGGTTACTCCATCATCTGCAAAAAGTTGTAAGTTCTCACCATAAAAAGGATTACCTGCATCTGATAAACTTGGCGCATTATAAACCAAATCTTCCATTCGCATCCAGTTTGGAAATGTATGCCTCAAGTCGGTATTATCAGTCCAGATGAACTTAGTGCTATAAGGAGTACCTCTATTTCTGCCTATTCCACGACCAAACCCCACAACTTGATTTATTTCTGCATTTGGGCTATCAGACATACCATTTGCTCCATCAGGCGTATTGATAAATCTCCACCATAAGGGTACCGCTTGTCTCATCATACTTGTGGTTGGCCCTTTGCCATCAAAACCCAACCTTGATACTACATTAAGTATGGCTTCTGTATTTTCAGGTGTACTTTTATTTTCTGGTCTGTGTAAATCCCAGATTATATTTTTTGAAGGATCAGCTTCATCTATGCCAAAGCGTTCAGTCATTAAAGCGTAGTTGCCACCATTAATTACTTGAGACGAAGTGGCAATAGCTGCATCAAAATCGCCAATAGATAAATGTACTTTTGTTAGTAAATGCAATACTGCCGCTTTACTTACTTCACCCCTGTTATTATTGTCTGGCACCCAATTAACCGCTTGTTCTAAATCAGATTTAATTTTATCTAATATAGCTTCTCGCGTAGTAGATGTAAAATCTAATTTAGGTTGGGTAATCTCATCCATTACAGCAGGAATATCTCCGAACTGATTCACCAAACGATAATAGAAGTAACTACGATAAAAGTAGGCAAGACCTAATATCTCATTTTTTTCTTCCTCAGACTCATACTCTGCTTCATCGAGCCTTGTAATAACAACATTTGTATATTTAATAGCTTCATAAAACTCATCCCAATACCAGCCAATGCGGTTGGTATTACTACTGTTCAAATTAGCATCGGGTAAAATAAGAAGATTCAAATCTTGTGCAGGTCCAGATTTATCTGTAGTCCCTTCCACAGCCACTTCTGAAAATACGTTTTCTGTAATCAGTGGCATGCCATCTCCATAAAATTCTGCCCTAAGGGTATTCATTGCTTGAAACAACAGCGCCCGCATACCATCTCCATCTGTCAAAACATTTTCTGGTGTGAAAAATGATTGCGCTTCTGGTTCTAAAAACTCTTCATCACAGGCAGTTGTAAAGCTCAATACAACCAATATGGTTATAATTATATATTTCCGAATATGAATATCTTTCATTTCCATCTTATTTTAATTTTTTAAAAACTTTGATTTTATAGGGTTAGGTTGAAGCCCATAGTAAAAAACCTTGGTGTCGGACCTAAACCAGAAGTACCATCTACAGCTGAAGACTCTGGGTCGAACAAATCCCAATCTGGAGCAAATACACCAACGTTCCTAACATTGCCATAAACCCTTAAACCTTTCACATCAATCTTATCTAAAAATGCCTTTGGCACATTGTAAGAAAGGGTAATATTTTGCAACCTGATAAAAGAAGACTTTCTATATACATTAAAACTAGCACTTCCATCACTTGAAAATAACCTTGCGTAATCATCAATCTGATTATCAGGAGTCCAATAAGGTGTTTGTAGAGAATTGGTCCTATCAATAAAGCCATTTCTATTTTTAGCATCATTAAATGCCCTTTTCTGGCCCCATAGAGAATACATTTCTACGGATAGACTCAAGTTTTTCCTGAATTGAAAAGTATTCACAAAGGTCCAACGAAACCTTGGAGTGGTAAAACCTTGGAATTCGCGATCATCATTGGTATAAATACCATCACCATCTTTATCATCTAATTTAAAATCACCAGGAGCTACACCAAATTCTTCTGCCTGCTCCTCTTCACTTGTTTTGTAAACCCCTAATATTTCTAAGTCCCATATCTCATTGATATCCCTGCCAATAAACCAACGGTTGGTAAAATCATCTAATTCATTTCCATCCTCATCTAAATCACCATAAAGGCTAATGATTTTGTTACGGTTCAGAGAAAAGTTAAAGGTACTGTTCCATGAGAAGTTCTCATTTTCGATATTAGCAGTATTTAACAATAGCTCAAAACCTCTATTCTGCACTTCTCCAAGATTAGCAAAAACATCAGAAAAGCCTAAGATACTTGGTAAGGCCCGCTGCACTAAAAGATCATTGGTTGTCATGTCATAATAATCCATAGAGCCTTTGATTTTACCACCAAATAAAGTAAAGTCTAGTCCGTAGTTCCAAGCAGTTGTTCTTTCCCATTGTAAATTATTATTCTCCATAGTACGGTTAGCAAGTGTCGCTACAGGACGCACTGTGCCTGATTCATCTACTATTAAGTTCTTACCTGCCTCAAGCCTAGAAAGCGCTGCATATCTACCTATTTCACGATTTCCATTTTGCCCCCAAGAAACCCTCAATTTCAAAAAATTAATAGCATCTATATCTGTGAAAAATGCCTCGTCTGACATGACCCAGCCTAGTGCCAATGATGGAAATGTTGCCCTACGGTTATTTGCCCCAAAAGCAGAGTAACCATCTCGTCTAACAGTAGCAGATAATAAATATTTAGAATTAAAGGTATAGTTCAGTCTTCCCATTAAAGCATCACCTGTATGCTGCTGATCACCAAAAGTGCTTTCATTATTAGTATTATAAATATTATACCCATCAACCAGAATTGACGTGCCTAATGCAAGATTGCTAAAACCTAGATTATCATTAGGATCAAAGATGCTGCTAGTTGTACGATCACTAAAAATATTGAACTTCTCAGCATATGCTAAAAAAGTAGCATCGAATGTATGTGCCCCAAATGATTTATTCCATTTGATAATATTATCTGTTTGCCATTCTTGTATTCTGCTATGGGCACGAAATGCAGTACCTGTAGCCCATTCTGGACTTACAGAAGATTGATGATTTAAGAAATCAGCCCACTCAAAACGAGTAGCTAAGGCAAATTGGTATGAGAAGCCTAAAGGCAGACTTATGGTAGTATATAACCTAGAGTTGAATGTGTTAAAACCTCGATCTCTATCTGTATAAGTTCTTCTCAATTGCGGATGCCGTGCACCTGCTCCAGGATCATCTTGTGGGCTAAATCTTAGAGTACTTTCATCGTCAGAGAGTTCAGATCCCCATGGTGATGCACGAAAATACATAGGCCATTCCGCAGCAATAAAGCTTTCATTTCTATTGGCAAATTGGGTATTGGTCCCAACCGTTATCCAATTATTGATTTTACTTTCAAGATTTAATCTAGAACGGATAGTTTTAAACTGTTCCCCTTGTATAGCACCTTCATTATTGGTGTAACCCACAGACCAGTAATATTTCACCTCATCTTTTGTACCTGATAAGCTAATTGTATGGTCATTCCTTAAGCCAGTTTGAAATACTTGATCATACCAATCTACGCTATTACCAGCCAAAAAATTAGCGATTTCCACATCTTGAAATCCAATTCTATTTAGCCAGGCTGTAGTAGGATCGCCTTGGGCGCCATCATATGCCAACCATTCATCTAATGTCACTCCTGCTGGTAAATTATTAGGATTGTCAAATCTACCTGGCGTGTCATCAATACTACCAGCATTAATACTCTTAAATACATCTGTTCTCCAATTTGCATACCCTTCTGGACTATAAGGACGATGGACAATAGCGTTGGTAGCAATACCAAAACTACTACTTAAATTGATAGAAGGTGCTGAACCTTCCCCTCTTTTAGTAGTTATCATTACCACGCCATTTGCACCTCTAGCACCAAAAACAGCCGCTGAGCTTGCATCTTTCATCACATCCACTTTATCTATATCTGCAGGGTTTATATCAGATAAATCTCCATTGAATATTATTCCATCTACTACAATTAATGGGCTGGACCCTGCCGTTAAGGTATTTTTCCCTCTCACTTGCAATTCACTTACACCTTTGGGTGAATTATTGAAACCTACATTAAGACCAGGGACATTTGCTCTTAAAATATCAGTTACGGAATTAGGTGATTGATTTGATATTTTTGTAGCATCTATTTGCGCCACAGAGCCAGTTAAGTCTCGCTTATTTACAGAACCATAACCAACTACCACTATTTCTTCTAGCTGCTCAGCATCTGGCTGCATAATAACATTCACTATAGATTGATTGCCTACAGAAATTTCTTGGGTTACGAAACCAATATAACTGAACTGCAAAATATCATTTTCATTCGCATTGATACTGAACGCTCCTTCAATATTGGTTGTAGTTCCTCTAGATGTACCCTTGATCAATACACTTACACCAGGTAGTGGCTCATTAGCATCATCTGATACTTTTCCACTTATAACAACTTGTACAGGTTCCGAAATCGATTCCTCTACAGGTATTTCAAGTGGAGTTATTATCTCAGCTACATGAATGTTCTCATCTACCCTTTTAAACTTTAGATGGGTTTCTCTTGATAACAATCTCAATAAATCTCCTAGAGTTCTTCTTTTAGCGATAATATCCGTTCCTATTTCCTTTTCTAAAATTCTGTGGCTGTAAACAAACTTAAACTCAGTAGCATTTTCAATGGCTGCGAAAACCTCTGATAGCTGTGAGTCTTGAAAACCGAGTTTGATCTTTATTTCTTCTATACTCTTCCGTTGAGCATTTCCTTCATGGGCATGTAGTACACTACATAGTACCCCCTGTAAGACCAATATCGTGAAAGCATACCTCGTCATCAGTAAAATTTGGGATGTAAATTTCCATTTCATATTTTTGATATGAGTTTAGGTGAACAATAAAATTTATCTAGCTCATTTTCACTATCTCTGAAGCTGTCGACCAAAACATGTAACAGAGTTAGTGGATGTTATTATAAGCCAACGGTTTTTAATCGTTGGCTTTTGTTTTACAAGTTGGAAAATGAGTTGAAACAAGTCACTCTCCTCTGTATTTTAAAGCTGGTTTATTTTATTATAATTTTTTCTTCATTAATCACATAATCAAAATCTAATACATAAGAAATTCCTTCGAGTACAACTTTTAATGATTTATTATGATAAGTTCCTGTAAAGTCATTCTTAATATTTTTTTTCTGGATAATAATTTTTTTACCAAACCACATTTCTAATTTCTTAGCTACTGTCTCAAAATCTTCTTTATAAAAAGTAAGTGTCCCATCTTTCCAAACTATTTCCCGATCATAAGAAAAAGTGGTTTTCTTAATTTGTACTTCATTTTTTACATCACAAATTGCTTTTTCGCCTGATACCAGATTAATAGGTTGTACAGGCTGTTTACTTTCAAGCCTTTTTACCTGAACCTCTCCTGAAACCACTGCAACTGAAACGGCTGGGTTGTCTCTATAAGCATTAATATTAAATGAAGTCCCTAATACCCTAGTGGCTGTTGCTTGAGTATATATCACAAAAGGACGCGAAGTATCTCTTGCCACATCAAAGAAGGCTTCACCTTCTAAGTATACTATTCTTTCTTTATCAGTTGAAAATGAATTGGCAAATCTTAACTTAGAAGCAGCATTTAATATAATTTGAGAACCATCAGGTAAGGTCAATTTATTTTTTTGCCCTTTAGTTGTTTGCTTTGTTATATAATCTATTTCTGATGATACTACTAATTGGTTATTTTGCTTAACTTCTTTATTATGGGATAATAACCACAATAAAGAACAAGCCACTAATAGAAAAGAGACAATGGCAGCAACTCTTACTAAAAAATAAGGTCGTTTTTTTCGGTAGGGTGCAATATTTAAAATTTCCTTTTTCTCAGCAAAACCTCCTTCTTTATCTTCAATTTGAATTAGAATATCTTTTAATGTACCCTCCTTATCCCAAGTATAATTATCTACATTCCTATTAAAAACCTCATCAATCTCTTGATTTAATTCTTTATCAGCATTTACCTTAGCATACCATTGCAATACCTGTTGTGTCTCAGATTCAGTACATTCCCCCTTAAAATATTTATATAGTAAATTTTTATTCATTCAATATTTTTTTATCCCATATGCTAAATACAATTGAGATTAAAAAAATACTCTCCCCTATTGAAAAATATTATTAATTAATATAAAACGAGAGGCCTATTATGGCAATAAATAACATGACATCTTTACTTAAAAATGATTTTAGGGTCTTATTTGCTTTATATAAATTATTATCTACTGTCCGCTTTGAAATATTTAATTGTTCAGAAATTTCTTTATTAGTGAGCCCCTGCTCTCTTTTTAGGAGCAATATGTGTTTACGATTCTTAGGCATCTGGTCAATTAGGTGATTTGCATGAGCTACTAAATCATCATAGATGATATAATCTTCGGTAGAATTATCGAAATTTTTAGAGAATTTTTTAATATAATGTTTGAAGGTAACTTCATAAGTTTTCCTTTTAAGCTTGTTGAGCAACATATTTTTAGCAATAACCAGCAAGTAGGTTTTAAAAGATTGGTTCTCTTTAATATCTGCTTTTTTTTCCCAAATTTTTAAGAAAACATCCTGAACAATTTCTTGAGCATCCTCGGTTGAAACATGAAAACTTTTGACTAGAGAAAACACCCTATCAGCATACTGATGATAAATCGCCTCAAATGCTTTTTTATCACCGCACTTAAGTTTCCTTAATAGTTGCTTGTCGTTTTTCATCTTCTAGTATTTACATTTTCGTAATACAATATAAAGAATGAAACAAGAAAAAAAAACAAAGGCGTATCCCTTTTCTATATATCAATATGGATCTAGTAAGATAATTTCAATTACAAATAGTTTTTATTTTCATAGAAATCATTTTATCAAAAGAATTTGGACAAAGAAAACCTCAAGAAACTATCGTCTCTTACAAAATTCAAAAACTCTTCTTTATCCACAGACTCAAAGAATCTTGCTTCGGCTTCTATTTTCCAGCTTTCCCCAATCCTGCGGCTGGTCTCTATACTATAAATTTGAGTACTTCTTTCTAGATCAAAGATGGTCCCAGCTAAAAATTCTGTGCTCTGTATATCATTAAATGCCAATCGAAGACCAGTAAAAACATCATTTGCCAAATTACTGATAGCTAGTTCATCACGGCTATCATAAAGATATTCCCCAATAATTCCTATATCCAAACCACTGTTCTTTATATTGCCCAGTGTATATTCAAATCCAATTACAAGGGCACCGAACTGTTGTTGCTCAGCATGGCGGTATATACCTTCCGCTTTCCATAATGCCGGACCTGTAGTTGCCTGGAGTTCTATACCTACCTGATGGATAATAGGATAAAAAAGCGAAGGAGCCTGGCTCTGTAAATTTAGAAATAATGGTTCACGTCCAACACCGTAAAAATACGAAGTAGCGACATCCAGCACCCCAACATAGTGGCTCCATTTGAAGGCCAAAGAAGGATGCCAGACTTTACTGTCAGCATCAACCTCGATATCACTACGTTCTAATAACAAAGGAAACCTAAGACGACCTTCCCTAGAAGAAAACTGCCTTTTACGGGCATAAGGTAGATAAAAGAAGTCTAAAGTACCGAAAGGGCTCAAGTAAGAGAAATGGGCCATCGGCTGACCCAGTTTCTGCTCACCATCAAAACTTTCTACCTGATCAGTCTGGTTGATTATATCCACCAAGTGGGCCGACTCTGTTACTCCCCAGAAAATCTTTTTAAATCCCATCGAAAATTCCCAACTACCTTTTACCTGTTGGTAATACAGTTCCCTAATATCGAAATGGGTCCTCCTTGTATCATGTTGGTCCCATCTTCCAAATAGCGATACTTTTAATCCTTTTTTGCCACCTGCCCACTCCCAATCTATTTCTGGTCTGGCAGAGATTGATATAAAATTTCTCCTCTGACCACTGTAAAGTCCGTCATTTATGAAATACCTGTTTTCTAATTGCACCTCTAACTGAAAATCAGGTTTATTTTTTTCCTGGGCTACAGATGTCCCTACGGTAAGAAAAACCATGAACATTGCCATCCACAGTTTTTCATTCACTGAAACATAAAAAGGCTTATGACTATCTACCTGCACGAATCAAAGCGTTTTGACTGAAATCTTCTTCTGCTAGACCTGTCTTGAATACATAATTTTCAAAGAACAGCTCGGTTTCTTTTCCAGTTTGGTGATTAACCATCAGAAATTTATCTGCCCGCCAGTGTTTGTCCAGATATTGCTTATATCCAATATAAGTCAATGTTTTCAAAGGAGACCCTTTCCTATCAAAGAACTCAATCTTTTCCAATCGATAGCCTTTGCTATCATTATAATAAGCAATCCTCTTTTTATAGCCTGATTTAGGGTCTACAGGATATTGTTCCACTGCTATCACATCTTCACCACCAACTTTGGTCTTCTCCAAGAACTTATATGTATATTTTTCTACTTCATCTGATGATAGGTCCTCATAGGCAAACTCACTACCCATAAAAGGTCCAGATTTATTGCTAGAAGAAATCCTTTTTACCCGCTTTATGGATGGCAGATAAAGCCATTGGTCATCTGGACCTTCTTTATGTGTGAAAGTCAATGTAGCCGTACCTTCTACATCCTTTGGGCTATTAAAAATAATCATCGACTTATCACCATCTTCTATAAGCTCATAAGTCCTGTTTTTTAGGAAGCGTTCACTTTGCTGGCCTTGTTTATTCCTGAGAACCATCTTAAGATCTACTTCAGAGCTTACAAAACCTTCATCAGCTTTGTTTGCAGTCTTTGCTACTTCTAGACCACGTTCCTCGGCCGATTGTGAGAAACTATCTATACTAATTTTTAGTATGAGAAATGCTATCAATGATACAATAATCAATCTTCTGTTTTTCATTATTATAGAATTTTATTGTTTTATTTAATGGTACTATGCCAGTTGCCTCTTTACCCTACTGGTAATCAGCAAAAGGGACGGTAATAGGAAAAAGTCTATTATCAGGGCAGTAATAATGACCAATGTGGTTACTTTGGCCATCCCAGAATTCATTCCAAAACTTGATTGGGCAAGAATGGCAAATCCAGCAGAAAGAACGATAGTAGTAACCAATAAAGCCCTACCAACAGTGTTGAATGCATACCTCACTGCATCTTCAGGAGTATATCCATGCTCTCTGATAGCTCTTATATATTTCGTTAAAAAATGGATTGTGTCATCAACGATGATACCTAGGGTCATACCGAAAACAATGGAAATGCCAACATTGACCTGACCACCAGAGAGTGCCCAGATTCCAAATCCTGCAATGGCAGGAGTTAAATTGGGAATCAAACTTAAGAATCCATATTTTATACTCCTTAAAGCAGCAATCAAAATAAGGGAAATGAGCAACAAAGCTATAAAGGTACCGCTGATCAAACTGATTACTTGAGTCTTCGATAGATAAGCAAACATCATGGTAGGACTTACGCCATTGGCATGCATATATTCAGGGGTATTGTCCATTAACCACTTTTCAGCTCTTTTGGTGAAAGCTATCATCTGTTTGGTCGGGATATTTACCATAGTAGCAGTCAGTCTTGTTTCTGATTTATCCACATTTATTTGATTGTTCAGATCAAGACCAAAAGGCAGTGAAAGTTCATAAAGCAAGAGGTATTGAGCAGCTTCCTCTCTGTTATCAGGTATTTTATAATAATTCTCGTCATCGCCATGCATAGAACGGTTTACCCTTCGGGCAATCTCAGAATATGCGTTTACATGTATGATCTCTGGCTGTTCTTCAAGCCATCTTTCAAAGTTTTCAAGGTCCGATAAGTATTTAGGATTGTTTATGCCCCCTGCTTCCCCTGAACCTAATGAGAATTCGGCATTATAGATACCAGTCAGGTTTCTATTGATAAAATCAGTATCTTCTCGAAAAGAAATACTATTGTCGAAGTATTTGATAAATTCTTCATTCAGTTCAATGTTTATGGCAAAGTATCCCAATAAGATAATAATCGAAGAAGAAACAGCTAATGTGATACTTCTCTTGGCGATTACAAAATTTGCCAAGCCATCATAAATCTTGTTCGATTTACTAGTCTTTACATTTTTGACCTTTACCCTTATAGGAAGCAACGACATCAGGGCAGGTAATAACGTAACAGATAAAATAAAGGCCATGGTCATTCCTACGGCAGTGATATTCCCTAAATCCCTAAAAGGTGGTACTTCAGCTGTATTCATAGATAAAAATCCAACTACAGTTGTGAGGCTGGTAATGAATACCGGCATAAAATTGACACTTATGCTTTCTATTATTGCCTCATGTTTATTCAATCCCCTTCTAAGACCTTGCATAAGGGTGATAAGGATATGGATACTATCAGCTACTGCTAAAGTCATGATAATGATTGGGGCAGCACCAGAAGGCGGTGTCAGTTTTATACCCATTAACCCTGCGAATCCCATACCCGCCATAATGGACATGACGATTACAAGCAACGATACAAATGTTCCTGAAAGGGTCCTGGTAGAGATGAAAATAGTGACCAAGATTACTAGGAACATCAAGGGGATCAAGGTAGTCGAGTCTTTTTCAGAAGCTTCAAAAAAAGCTCCGCTCAACATGACCATGCCTGAAAGATGAGTCTTTATATTTGGGTTATCAGCTTCAAATTTGTTTGTGAGCTCCCGCACATAGCTAATTACTTGCGGATTCTCAGAAATGTCCTCACCAGGGAATTTAATAGTAATATTGATGGCGGCTACGGTTCCATTTTCATTTACCAGACGATTTACCAAAAGTGGTTCTTTAAGGGCCACACTGCGGATATGGTCTATATCTTCTGTAGATTTTACCATGGCCTCTTCTACAAGGTTTTCCACATATAATTCATCCCCTTCTGCATAAGTGTGTTGAAAGTTTGAGATAGCATCTACCCTACTCGAAAAGGGGACCTGCCATGCCTCTTCTGTTAAGCTCTCAATGGCTTCTAAGTTTTTTGCTGTAAATACACTACCATCTTTAGGTTCTAAGACAATAAGTACATTGTCATCTTGGGTGTATTTCTTTTGAAGTGCCTCATAAGCAAGTCTTTGAGGATTATCTTTCTTAAAGAATACTCTGTAATCGGCATCAAACCCGATGTTCGAAGCACCAGATGCTAGGGCCATGGTGATACCTATGGCCAGTACAAGTATTGGCCAACGATATTTGATGATGAATTCCCCCCATTTGGCTCCAAACCGTTTGGATCTCTCTTTGGCCTTATTGAACATTTTTGACATAATCTTTATAATGTTTGATTTTAGTTGATAATCATTTATTTCTGCTTAAGTATATTACGATTTACGAAATATCTGAAATCAGAAACACTAAGAATTTATTTTAGTTTCAAAATATTTCAGAAACCGAAATAATTTTTTAAACTTTTGATTCCACAGCAGCGTTTTATAACTTTAATATGTTATTATGATAAGCTACAAATGGCCACAAAAGATGAAATAGACCAGTTTTTTGAAAGTTTTGAGATGCTTCTTTTAAAGATTCAGGAGGTCGATAGTTCTTGCGTGGAGATGAGTAAGGACATCAGCAAACAAGGACTTTCTATAGTTGGTTTTGTTGGTAGCCATAATCGTGTGATAATGCGCGATATTGCTACTTATTTCGATATTCCCTTTAGTACTGCTACTGGTATTATCGATCGAATGGTAGAACTTGATTATCTGATTAGATTCAATTCAAGTGAAGATAGAAGGATAGTATTGTTAGAGCTCACCAAAAAAGGTAAATGCCTTTATGAATTGTTCGAGACCAAAAAAAAAGAACTCGGGAATATGGTATTGAGTCAGTTGAATGCCAATGATCGAAAAACATTCATCAATTTGCTGAGTAAAGTAAAGAATGGTATCGGTAATTAATATCATAAGAAATATGTAGCTACTTCAACTCCAAATGTTTATAGCAATAATATCCTTAAATTTTCTACTCTGATTATGGTGAAAATATAACCAATAATACACCATTAACTTTTTACAAAAGATTTACATTTTTGATTTCTTTATAGTAGGTTCTGTATAGCCCATTCTTATCTGTGTGGGAGTATATTCAAATTTGTTTTTAAAGGCAGTAGAAAAATAAGTTGGTGGCGTTTTTTCATAGCTGCCACTAACGATGAGAAATTCAAGGCATTTACTATAAGAACAGGTGAATTACTTTGGATAACAGATTTACTTGCTGGAAGTTATGCTACACCAGCAACTTACGAAGTTGATGGTAAGCAGTACGTAGTTATTGCCTGTAGTGGTGGCAAAATGGAAATTCCTTTTGGCGATCGATATGTAGCATTTAGTTTGCCTTAAGGATTTATAAGTTGGTAGTTTTAGGGTGATATATTATCCATTTTTAGATAAGATTATCACCCTCATTATTCTAAGTTCATGAGATGTTTGACTGTCCTTTTTTCAAAAATCTTCAATATCACTTAGTGTTTTCTTTTTACCTCAATCAATGGAGGCAGGGCTCTTCATTGATGAAAAGCCTATTGCCCAAGAGATTTTTCTGTTTCTTGAAGCTAATCGTTGACTTCTTTTCCCAAACTGAAGGAAAAACAATTCCGAGATTCTAGCTATTGTATGCATGCTTATGATATTACCAAAATGTATAACTCTTCTACCAAAATGTTTAACTCATAAACCCCTCTTTCCACCGACATTTGTATCAGATAATTATTCAAATAGAGAGAAAAACTAAATCTGATACCATGAAAAATTTAAAAGCAGGGAAAAACGAAGTGACGTTCAAATCATTTGGAGTAGAGTTAGCAGGTGATTTATACCTTCCAGAAGGTTTTGATAAAATCAAAAAGTATAAAGCTATTGTTGGAGCAAGCCCCTTTCCTCAGGTTAAGGAACAAATTCCAGCAACCTATGGACCTGAAATGGCTAAAAGAGGATTTATCTACCTAGGATTTGACTATTTAGGAATGGGGGAATCACCTGCATTACCAGGAGAGTTTAAACAATCTAGGTATATGTTCAGATTGATTGAAAACACATGGGATGCAGTTTCTTATTTGGGAACACTTCCTTTTGTAGAGGAAATCTATGGACTCGGCGTATGTCAAGGAGGTTCAATTATAGCATCAGCTGCAGTTACAGACCACAGAATTAAAAAAATAGCAACCGTTTCAGGGATGATGGCAGCCGATGGTTTTCAATGGTTAGGTAGAAAAGTGACAGATCCACAAATAGCGGCAGCAAATGCCTCTATGCAAAAGCAGTATGAAACTGGTGAGCCTGATTATGTTGCACCATTTGGACTTAATGATGAGCAGTCAAGAGAAGAGTTTGTTGCAGCATCACCATACCCAGCAATGGCTAAAGAAACCTATGACTACTATGGAAAAAATGGAGTTAGAGGACCGATTGCAGTTAAAAACTATACGAACATGCATATAGGTGATCAAGCCATGCAGTCTTTGATTTCTATTGGAGAGGCGTATGCAGACAAGATTGTGCAGCCTACTTTGGTAGTTTACGGAACAAATGCTTCAACAGCTCCTTGTTCAACTGGTTTTATTAATAAACTGACCAATAATCCTGAAGTTTTAGCAAAAGACGAGTTTAGCCATGTTGATTTCTATTACAAGCCAGAAGCTGTAAAGGTATCGACAGATGCAGTGGCAGCATTCTTTAATAAGAACTAGTAAGCGAAAAAAGAAGAGGCTATCAGATAACCTCTTCAAATTTTTTCCTAGTTAAAACTTAATCCCATGACTATTCATGAAATATCAAAACATATCAATTCAAAATGGGTGCATCAAATCCGTTGTGGAGACCATCGCTTTATTGATATCACCATTGTAGAGACAGAAGGTAGGTTCTTTGTTCGCCAATACAAGTTTGGTAAACGAAGTTGGTACCATGCTTTTCTTGAAAATGCTGAGGGGGCTATGAAATTAGGAGACGATATAGTTCTAGTTGAAGGTTTTGTTCCTGTAGATTTAGACGAAATTAACACAAAAGTAAATAAGGCTTATTTTAAGAAAATGAACATTTTGTATCCTCTAATGCGGTTGACATACAATCAAAAAAACATGAAGCATCTACCCTAGAACTAATTCCAAAACTCTAAAAACATTAACTATTTAGAATTTAAATGATAGAAAATATGGAAAATAATATATTCGGAAAGGAAGGTTGGAAGCCAAAAAGATTAGGCGATTTAACTGGTAAAACATATGTAATCACAGGAGCTAATGCAGGTGCAGGATTTGAAACAACCAAAGTGTTTCTAAGTAAGGGCTCAGAAGTAGTAATGCTCAACAGAAACAAGCAAAAATCGGAAGCTGCGATTGCCGAACTAAAAAAAGAGTTTGGATCTGAGGCAAAAGTTTCCTTTATCATCATGGACTTAGCTGAACTTAGTTCTGTAAGAAATGCGGCTAAGCAAGTAATAGAAAAAGTGCCCTACATAGATGTACTAATTTGTAATGCAGCCATTGCCCAAGTAACAAAACAACAATTGACATCAGCAGGTTTTGAAAGTCAATTGGGAATTAACCACTATGGACATTTCTTACTTATTAACTTATTATTTGATAAAGTAGAATCAGAAGGAAAAAGAATTGTAGTGGTAGGTAGTAATGGGTATAAAATGGGGCTTAAGAAGCTACAATTCGAAGATATGAACTTTGATAAAAAGTATAACCCAATGAATTCATATTGCCATAGTAAATTAGCTCAAATGGTTTTTGCTTATGAATTGCAAAATAGAATTCAGCAAGCAGGAAAATCTACTGAGGTTTACGTATGCCACCCTGGTGCATCTAGGACAACATTGGCAATGGAAGAAGCAAATTTTATGACCAATTTGATTTTTACCATCATGTCGTACACACCTTTGACGCAATCGGCAGAAAAAGGCTCTTGGCCAGAAGTAATGTGCGCTACAGAAGATAATTTGAAGCAAAAAGGGTATTATGGCCCTACAAAACGGATGGATTTCGTTGGCCCTATTGGGGAATGTAAGCTAGAATCGTTTGTTTTGGATAGTGAGCCTGCAAAAAAACTTTGGGAACTATCGGAAGAGGCTACCGATTGTAAGTGGAATTTATAACTTATAAAAATATGAAAAAAATTCTCAATTGGTTTTTCCTCACTCTTGGAGCTTTGGTTCTTACTGTACTTGCTGTAGGGATGACATTTCTAAACCTTAGCCCTCAATTTGGAGGATCTGTGAGCGAGGAACAGAAAAGATTATATGCAGCAACTGGGCATTATGAAGGAGGTATTTTTATCAATGCCGAAAAGATAGTCATGGAAATAAACTGTCATAGTATTACAACTATGTTGAAAGAAATGTTGAGACCAGACCCTAACGTAGCTCCCAGTCATAATATCGAAGTTGAAAAAATTAATCCTCTTAGTTTACAAAATCATCCCGATACATCAACTAGAATTACTTGGCTTGGACATTCATCTTTTTTAATTGAGACAGGTGGTAAGAAAGTATTGTTTGACCCTGTCTTTGGCCAATATGCTGCACCACATCGTTTAATGGGAAGAGTTCGATTTAATCGTGAAATGCCCATTACCATATCAGAGCTCCCCGATATTGATGCGGTAATTATATCTCACGACCACTACGACCATTTGGACTATCCATCAATTAAAGAATTAAAAAATAAAGTCAAACACTTTTTTGTACCGCTTGGGGTAGGGAATCATTTGAGAAGATGGAAAGTCAGTGAAGATAAAATATCAGAATTGGACTGGTGGCAAGAAGAGTTATTTGAGGGATTGAAAATTGTACTGACTCCGTCAAGGCACATGTCAGGGCGAGCACTTACCGACCAATCAGCAACACTATGGGATCGTGGATTGTCCAAAATGATTATACTAACATCTATTTTAGTGGAGATGGGGGTTATGGGGGCCATTTTAAGGAAATAGGTGAGAAATATGGACCCTTCGATGTCGGTTTAATGGAATGCGGCCAGTACAATGAACTCTGGAAAGATGTTCACATGATGCCCGAAGAATCAGTGGTAGCCGCTATTGATGTAAAAGCAGAATTAATTGTCCCAATTCATTGGGGTTCTTTTGTCCTTGCAACACATAGCTGGACAGACCCTGTAGAACGAATAACTAAAGCCGCTCAGGAGATGAATGTTCCTATTGCGACTCCCAAGATTGGGGAATCCATTCAGCTTATCGATTCTTTAAATATAACTACTAGCCAATGGTGGGCGAATAATTTATGATCCTATATTCTAAGAAAATATGAAAGAACTACACTTTAAGAATATCAGCGCTTTTCATGAGTATAATGGAGTTTCTGAACCTGAAAATCCACTTTTTACTGTTTCTTCTTATACTGGACAGAAAAAAGAGAAAGAAAGCAGTGATGAAGCTTTTGAAGATATAAGTCTAGTTTGTGATTTTTATAACATTAGTCTTAAGAAAATTATCTCTGGAGAAGTGGTTTATGGCAGAACAAAATACGATTGCTCCAATGGTACTTTGCTCTTTACCGCACCGAATCAAAAGCTTATTTTCAAAGGTGTAGTGTTCAGCTCAGATGCTTATCATATCTCTTTTCACAAAGACTTTATTCGTGGAACAGAGCTCTACAATCAAATCAAAAAATATAACTTTTTTGAATATAGAGTAAATGAAGCTTTACACTTATCTCCTAAGGAAGAGGCACTTCTAAAGTCAATATTTCAAAACATTGAAGCTGAATACCACAACAACCAAGATGAATTTTCAAAAGAAATAATTCTTTCTCAGTTAGAAACATTACTCAAATACTCAGATCGATATTACAAGCGACAATTTATCAATAGAAAAACAATCAATCAAGATTTATTCACTCGCTTCAAATCAATTCTAAACTCGTATTTAGATAGTAATCAATTTGAAGAAAAGGGAATCCCAACTGTCGAGTGGTTGGCTGAAAAATTAGGTGTTAGCCATCGATATATGAGCGATACGCTAAAAGCGGAAACTGGTAAAACCGCCGTTGACCAAATCAATCTTTATCTAGTAGAAGAGGCAAAGAATTTATTGCTTGCCCCTAATCTTACGATTGCTGAAACAGCGTATAAGTTAGGCTTCGAATACCCACAATACTTTTCCCGTCTGTTCAAAAAGAAAACAGGTATGAGCCCTAAAGCCTATATTGAAGCAAATTTGAATTGACATTTAAAAAACTATTGTTTAAAACTCTTCTATTCAGTGATAATGTAAAAAAGTATACGAAATAGGTGAAAACTTATACGTTTTAACGTGTTTGTAATCACAACTTTGTCTCATTGATATAACCTGACTGTAAAGACAAAGTCAGTTACCTTATCAATAGAGTAGAAAATAACTTAAATAAATAGCATATGAAAACAACGAAATTAGGTAGTCAAGGATTAATTACGTCACAAGTTGGACTAGGATGCATGGGCATGACCTCCATGATGGGTGGAGATATGTATGGAGCTGCAGACGAAAATGAAGCTATCAAAACTATTCATCACTCACTAGAACTTGGTGGAAACTTCTTAGATACTGCAGATTTATACGGCCCTGAATTGAACGAGCAACTCATTGCAAAAGCTATTGTTGGGAAAAGAGAGCAATTTATTATCGCCACAAAATTTGGCTTTGAAATAAACGGTAAAGGGGAACTTACAGGAAAAATAAATGGCAAGAAAGCATATATAAAACAAGCCGTTGAGAGATCACTTAAAAATCTTAAAACTGATTACATAGATTTGTATTATCAACACAGATTAGATTTTGAGACACCCATAGAAGAAACTGTTGAGGCAATGGGTGAATTGGTAAAAGAAGGAAAAGTGAAGTATTTAGGACTTTCTGAAGTATCTGCTAAAACCATAGCACGCGCCCATAAGGTACATCCTATTTCAGCCGTACAAACAGAATATTCATTGTTTGAGCGAAATGTGGAAGCCCAAGGTATTAAAAAGGCTATGGAAAGTCTAGGTATTACACTTGTTGCCTATTCACCTTTAGGCCGCGGATTTTTATCAGGGCAATTTCAATCACCAGATGATTTTCCTGAAAATGATTTCAGACGAATGATACCTAAATTTCAAGGAGAGCAATTCCAAAAGAACTTAGATTTATTGAATGAAATACAAAAGATAGCTTCAGAGAAAGGGGTTTCTAGCCCTCAACTAGCTTTGGCCTGGGTTATAGCAAAAGGTGCTATTCCTATCCCTGGTACAAAACGAGTAAAATATGTTAAGCAAAATATTGCTTCTACAGAAATAGAGCTCACTCAAGAAGATTTAGATAGATTAGAAAGCATCATCCCTATCGATACCGAAACAGGCAATCGTTATGATGAATTTAATATGCAGGGAATAGACCAATAAAATTATTTGTAAATTACCTTAAGATAAAGTTCAGGGCTTGACACTCCTGAACTTATTAATAAGACTTTAAGCAGTGAAACATTTTAAAAGCTTAGCTACATATTTAGATTATATTAATGCTCCGAAATCGGAACATCCATTTTTAAGTATCATTTCTATTGATAAAGTCTTCACCCAAGCATTGAGAAAAAACTCTCCCCCTATTACCAATAATTGCTATTCCATTGCTATGAAGAGAATGGTACAAGGAAGTCTAAATTATGGACGCACCAAATACGATTTTTCAAACGGAGCTATGGTTTTTATGGCACCTCGACAAATTATTGAATGGTATGATGCCACAGAAGTAGAACAAAAGGGGTTCATCATCACTTTTCATGAAGATTTTATTAGAGGAACCGCACTATCCAAGAGTATAAAGAATTATGGTTTCTTCTCATATGCTACCCATGAGGCTTTACACCTTTCTCCAAAAGAAGAATTAGCTATATTATCTACTTTTGAAACTATTCAAACTGAATACCATAATACCCAAGATCAGTTTAGTAAAGGCATTATTATCTCGCAATTAGAAACACTCTTAAAATTTTCAGATAGATTTTACAACCGTCAGTTTTTAAATAGAAAGGAAGTATCGAGTATTTTACTCGATAAATTCGATACGGAGCTACGAAAGTTTTATAATGATAACCTTTTAGAAGGAATTCCTAACATTAAAAAAATAGCTCAAAAGCTTTCTATTTCACAACGTTATTTGAGCGACACACTAAAGAAAGAAACAGGCAAAAGTGCTAAGGAGCATATCAATCTTTTTATCATCGAAAAAGCAAAAGATAAGTTACTAGGCTCTTCAGAAAGTGTAAGTGAAATAGCCTATGGTTTAGGCTTTGACTATCCACAGCATTTTAGTAAGATGTTCAAAAAACTAACCCATGTGAGTCCTAAAGAATACCGAAATTTAAACTAGACATTCACATGAGCTATGCTTTTTAATCCTTAATCAACTGCTTCTGCAAATCTTCTAATGATACCCCTCTTGTTTCAGGCATCATCACTTTTACATAAATAAGTTGCAATACCATCATCAAAGCAAAGAAAACAAACACGTAGCCAGGATTACTCACTCCGCTTAATAAAGGAGGTAAAAATACAGTAATTAAAGCCGCCATAACCCAATGGGTAGAGCTGCCAAAAGACTGCCCTTTAGCTCTCAAGTTATTAGGGAAAATCTCTGAGATAAACACCCAAATAACAGTGCCCTGCCCAATGGCATGCGAAGCAATAAAAATAAACAAGAATATGGGAATGAGCATGCCGGTCCAACCCATAAAAAAGGCAGTCGCTACCAATGATAAAGAAATAATATAGCCTACAGAACCTATGTACATCAATGTCTTTCTTCCAAAACGATCGATTAAATTGAGTCCTAATAATGTGAAAATCATATTAACTACGCCGATGCCAATACTACTCAAAAAAGCAATACTATCACCCAAACCCGCTTCATTCATAATTCTAGGTGCATAATACAATATGGCATTTATACCCGAAGCTTGATTGAAAAAGGCAATCAAAAAAGCAAGTAAAACAAGAACCCTATATTTCTTTGACAAGATAGAGGATGTCTTAATTTGACTTTTTGCTTCTTGCAGCATGCCTTCTAAAGCATGATCAATCTTATCTGCCTTAGCCGGGAGGAAAGACAAAAAGATTTCTTTGGCCTTTTCTTTATCACCTTTTTTTAAAAGCAACCAGCGAGGGCTTTCAGGAATGCCCAAGACCATAATGGTATAAATAAATGCAGGGACTGCCTCAGCTCCTATCATCCATCGCCATGCATTTTCGCCTAGATCTTTTAATAAAAAGTTAGAAATAAAGGCAATTAAAATCCCAAAAACAATATTGAACTGGTAAAGTGCGACCAACTGTCCTCTTCTCTCAGCAGGTGCAATTTCTGCCACATAAGCTGGAGCGGCAATGGTTGATGCCCCTACCCCTAAGCCTCCTATAAATCGAAAAAACGAAAAGAGATATGGGTCAGAGACTACCGCCGAACCTACCGCTGAAATAAAATAAAGTATACCGATGTAAATCAAAGTAGGTTTTCTCCCAAGAGAGTCCGTTGGAAAACCACCGAACAATGCACCGATTACCGTGCCCCAAAGTGCCATAGACATGACTACAAAGCCGTGAAACAAGTTAGAGGTTTGCCATAATGCTTGCAACTGTTGGTCTGCACCAGAAATAACCACTGTATCAAAACCAAATAAAAAGCCTGCTAAAGCGACAACAATTGAATAGTATAAAATCTTAGTACTCATTTTGCATATTTTTCTTGTAAATCTATAAAGTTTACATATCAAAATATTTAAAAATTATATCAATAAAATTCAATCTCGTAACATTATTATCTATTCCTACATAATTTCCCTTAATAATTCAATTTCCGGTACTCTGTAGGGCTTAAGCCTGTTTTGGTTTTAAATAGCTCGCTAAATTTTTGTGGGTACTCAAATCCTAGATCATAAGCGATTTCGCTAACTGTATTATTGGTATTAAGTAGCAAATTTTAGCATTCTCTACTGTGTAGAAGTGGATGTGCTCTTTGGCGCTTTTTCCAGTTTCTGCCTTAAGTAAGTCACTTAAATAATGCCCAGACATGTTAAAGGCTTCGCCACATTGTTGGATGTTGGGAATGCCTTTTTCAGTAGGTATTTTTCCTTTAAATACTTTATAAATTCTTTAAATATGATTTCTCTTTTTTTAGAAAAAGCATGTAAGTTAGGTTCAGGGATTTGCTTAGGATTGATTTTTTAAATAGCTATTATTCATTAAATTAACATGTATTGATAATTTAATGAACTTTTTACCTTGCTCAAAGATTTTTTTTAAACTTCACATAGATTTTATCATCTCATTCAATTCCATCATTTTCCTCATCATTACTTAATAGTTTGATGTCTTTTTCAATATCAAATTGCTCTGGTTCTTTTTTAGTGTTATTAATAATTGTTTGTCTTACTTCATTATGTGCTGCTTTGTTCAACGCTTCAGCTTCTGATAGATCAACAAGCCCATCTTTAAAACCTTCATTGGTTATTTCTGTAGCAAAATCCCTTGCTTTAAGCAATAAAGTAGGCAATTTTTCATCCTCAATAATTTCACCATTGAAAAGAATCTTCCTACCTGAAAAATCTATCTGAATAAAATCGGTTTCACTTCCTCCCACATTCAAAACGGAGTTGAACAGCTTGGTCTTGGTATTTTCTAGTTTTATAAAAGCTTCGAGCCTTTTATTTTCTTTTAATTTTACAAGCGTTTTTTCCGCTTCGATAAAGTATTTACGTATTTCCCTACCTTTATCATTGTTTTGAATCATAGCAATTTGCTTTGCACAATCCAAGGTTAAGTAATAATCTCGCTTGCTAACTCGCTGATTATCAGACTTGCTAAATTTAGCAATACCATTTTCTTCTACTATTTCACCTTTATAATCATAACCTATTGTTAAGTAATCTTCTTTTAGCTTAAAATCATAACCTAACATACGCTTTATCCAGTTAGCAAACATTTCTCCTCGTTGACCACCCTTCGCCTCTACTACTATTTTTGTATGTAACTCTCTAGCATTGACTAAATTCCCCTTATATATCTTTATCAAACTCATGATTCATTATTCTTTACTTTATCTTTAATATATGCCTTTTTAGCACAAAATGCTTTACCCATTTCACATTGTTATTGTCATCTACTCCAAAGATAAAGGTTTCAAAAACATTTCTTATGGAAGTTGCTTTTTACACAACTTGCCGTTGCTGTATATAGTATCATTAATCTTGGGCCACTTTGATTTGGGCTGAAAAAGTACCACCTCCGAGTATCTTGAAGATCCCATCATCTGAGCGTAGTATCAATTTATTATTAGATTCATCAAAATAATGGATATAATCATCATAATAATTATCCCAGGAATCATGTACTAATCCGAGTCTTTTTCTACCACCTTTGTACCTGCCTTGATAATTATGCAAGGATAAACTTTATATCTTTCCCTATAGGGGCATTAGAGTTTTCTGAAGAGATAATTTTGAACTCGTAAGTACTATCTGTTTCTATAATCTCAATTTTTGTATTGCCTTTTCCGGTAGTCCAAAAGCCCACAATGGATTGGGCATTGAGAGTACGGCAAAATGAACAACTATCTTGATTGATAATTTAATATCACTTAATCATTAATCCTATATTACTATTTATAATCATATACATTATTTACAGTGTATTTGAAGACTATTACTTTGTTCAATACCCTGCACTCTGGTCATTATTCGTCATAGATTTATTTTTATCTTTCTCCAATTGTTTAATAGATAGATTAATTCGTTTAAGTTACCCTTCATTGAGCTCTTCCTTGTTTCCAAGCTTCTATTTTACTTTGAAAATCTTCTACCAGTTCTGGATTCGCTTCTGCTAAATTATAATCATTTCTTGGGTCAGTATTCATATCAAACAGACTAATAGTACTTGTGGTCAAATTCCATTGAAAGAACCAATCATCGGTCCTTGCCCAGTAGGCCTCGATTTTCATACCCATCATATCTTCTTCTGAACGCATTTGTGTGGCTTTCCCAATTATGATATCACGGTCCGTTTTATTGGTATCCTTTATTAGGGCCTTATAAGATTTTCCAAAGTAATTTTTAGGTATTTCAACATTAATGTAGTCTAAGATAGTAGCTGGGATATCTGCGCTGTGCATTAAAGCTTTGGAAGTAGCTCCCTGTTTGATTTTATCTTTCCAAGAGAAAATTATGGGTGTCCTGAATGACTGATCATAAACAGATAACTTTCCCTTATCGCCACCATTGTGCCAACGCAATGAATCATGCCTGAACTCCTGATGGGGTTCTTGCTCCCATCCATTATCATTTACATAAACAAATAAAGTATTGTCAAATTCTCCTTTTTCTTTCAGGTATCTCATCAACTCCCCTACGCTATCATCGAACCATGTGCAATTGGCATAGTAACGTTTGGCTGATTCCGTCATATCTTTGTCCCTGTAAATATTGTAGTATTTATCAGGTGCATCGAAAGGATAATGTGGTAACTCTGGTGCGTACCAAATAAAAAATGGTTGCTCGTTATATTTTTCTATAAAGTCATAAACTGGTTGCATGGTTGCCCTTGCCAACTGTCTGCCATCACCACCCATAAATTGTAAGAACCAATCGTCTTTCCCTTTATCTTCCTCTTTCCATCCTTTGGTCATGCCTTCATCAAAACCCCCATTTTGGTAATTGAATTCCCACCACTTACCTCCTTGAAAGCTCTTATAGCCTTGTTTAGCCAAAATCCTAGGCAGGGTTTCAAAAAATCGCATTGCATGGTGTTTAAATCCAACAATAGAGTCTTCAGAAATCTGCTTTTCTTCAATTAATTGATCTACTGCTAGCCCATGATCTATTGGCAATGTTCCGGTCATTAAGGTTTGCAAAGATGGTCTACAATGATTTTGCGGTACATAACCTTCGGTAAATAATGTTCCACTTGCAGCTAGTTTATCCATGTTTGGTGTTTGCACATAATCAGCTCCCATAAATCCAAAGTAAGGATAACCTTGGTCATCACCTACCAATAAAATAATGTTGGGTTTTTCAATTTTAGCACTTTGTTTTTCCTCTTGTCGTACTTCTTTTTTGCAACTTAGAATCAACAGGCATCCTAGGATAAATAAAATAATAGGTTTCATTTTTTGTCTTAAAAGTTTAATTCGATTTCAGAACAACTGCAGAATTGGCTTCAATATTCAATGTTAGAATATTATCATTTTTGTTGACCTGCTCTTTGCTCAATAAGTTAGAATAGTTATTAGAAAACCTTGTTCTAGTTTCAATACTAACAGTTTCGTCGCTAGAATTGATAATGGTAATTATCTCATCGTTATCATTAAATCTTGAATAAGCTAAAATTTTATCCGAATTAAAGTCATTCATGAATTCAATTCCACCATTGGAGAGCACAGGATTGTTCTTTCTAATTTCAATCAACTTTTGATGAAATTTGAATAAATCATTATTAAAAGATACTTTGTCTATTGGTCTTTCCAAACCTGCAGGATGTATTGTTTCATCTTCAAAAGTATAGTCAGGCCATATTAATGGTTTTCTGCAAGACGGATCATCTGCTCCCCACATTCCCATTTCATCTCCAGCGTATATATGTGGTGAACCAATATAAGTGTATTGTTGGATCAGTAATAGTTTTAAAGTTTGATAAGTACTTGGATCTGGCTTGTGAATCTTGTATGCTGGATTTTCATGAACCTTGCAGTAATATTTGTATTTATTTTTATTGAATAATGATGTCAAAATCCGAGGAGTGTCAAAACCACCCGTATAGTTCATCATAGCGTAATTGTTTCCCTCTTTTAAATTGCTCCTAAAGAAATTTAAACTGTCTATGTATTGGTCAGCTGAAATTTTGTCTGGTGATCCGCTAAGAAAATTGCGTGTTGCCCTATACCATCTGTAATTCATTACTGCATCAAAGATATCACCTCTCAAAAATGGTTCTGGATCTAATAATTTATCTGGCCACTGCTCCCACCAAATTTCTCCAAGTAGATAGGCTTCTGGGTTAATAGTTCTTACATGCTGTCTAAAATCCCGCCAAAACCCCAATGGTGTCTCGGCAGCCACATCCAATCTGTAACCATCTACCCCATCAGAAGTATCACCATCTTGATCAGGGTCTAACCACCGAGCAGCTACATTAAAAATGTGCTGTTTTGCCGAATTGTCATAAATGTTTCCCTCAAATGACGCTAAACTTACTGAAGCATCTTGTTTTTGGGTTTCCTTTATTTCAGGTAAGGTATGAACTCCCACCCAACCATGATAGCTAAATTCATTTTCACTGGTTTCAGGATCATCAAAATGCTCTATCCAATACCAATCTTTAAACTTAGAATCTCTCTGCTTATTTAAAACATCTTTCCAAGCCCAAAATGTATTTCCAGTATGGTTCCAAGAATAATCGAGGATTACTCTAATATCTCTTTTATGAAGTTCTTTTATTAGTCTAAGGAACATCTGATCTGCTTGGGTCATTTTCCATGTACTTGGATCATCAGGGATTTCCGATGCCATAATCTCTTTATCCCCTTGAGGGTCAGGACCAAAATTCACATCAATATGTCTCCAGTTCCGTGCATCGTACTTATGTAAGGATGGTGAGTCGTTCAATGGTCTAAAATATATTGCAGTAATACCAAGGGAATCTATATAATCTAATTTATCGAGAACGCCCTGCAAATCACCTCCATATCTACGCATCTGTACTTTATCTACAAACTTCTGAACTGGATTCCCGTAAAAGTCTTTTCTTCCTTCTAATTCTGAGAAAAAAGGATCTTCTTTATACCAATCATGTATCCATGGTGTCACTGTCCATGAATCTGGTATCTTTCCGGGAAATATACCAGCAATATCCTCAGCTGTAGGATCATTGCTCGAATCGCCATTTCTAAAACGTTCAACTGCAATTTCATACCAGATTACATTCTTAGACCATTCAGGTGGATTGTTAAATCCTGGTTTAACATCAATTGTTGTTATGGTATCTTTTTTACAGCCTAAAAAAAAGATCAAGGCCATTCCAGTAATAAATAGTAGCCGTCTCATAGTTTTTTTGAATGTTTAGGAAAGGTTGTTCTTCGTAGTGTCGTTTTCCCAATTGGGATTAATCTTAAGTTTTCAAGCTGTTGAGTCTTGGTGTTGAAAAAGTCACCTTTGATATAAATCTCTGATTCATAGTAAGAATTTGAAGAAAATCCACTTTTAAATTCAAAATTGGCTTCTGAGAGCATTAGATCCTTGTAAGAATCTCCTTCTGGTAAACAATAATAATCCCTGAAATCATTACCGTAACTTTTAATAGTTTCTTCTCTATGTGGAATTTCCATAGCATACACTAAAGGCCCTTTTTGAACATATGCTTCATTGTTATTGGCCGTATTGACTTTGATCTCATTTTTAAATTTCACGGTCAATGCATCACCATCATTCCATTCCTTGGATAAAACATAAAAGCCATTATCCAAGGTGTCAAAAATACTTTCATCTTCGACTCCATCTGACCAATCTGGTTTTCTCACATAAAATTTAAATTCTATTGGATCGTCCATCCTAAACTTAAAAGTTATTTCATCAGATATAGGATAGTTGGTAATCTGTTCAATGGAGATATTGATACCTTCTATTTGGGTTTGCAATTGTGAAGGTCCAAAGATGATAGCAGCGATCCCATCATCTTTTTTCATCCACATCTGCTCCATAAAATAGGTAAGATTCCTTCCATAATTAGGCACGCAACATACTGCAGGTTCAGAATGTGTTGGCGAATATTTGTATCTCGGCTCATCCCTAGAACTGTTACCTTCGTGATGTTTCCCATCAATAGCATAACAGTTGTCATGCTTGCTGTAAGTTATTGCGGTCCCATCTTTATTCCTACTTCCTAACATGGCATTGTATGTGAGTTTTTCAGCAGCATCAGCAAACCTTATATCTCCAGTTTTCTGGATAAGACTACCGTATGAGTTCCGTAATTCGAGCATACTACAATATTCTGCTGCAGTTTTAGTCGGGTCTGCTTTTAGTTTTAATAGCCATTCATCTGCATGACCTGCACCACTGGGTAAAATGCACAGTTCTAGTTTTGCCAACATATTATTATATGCCTTTTCTAATTCCGGATAATCTGTATTGTAATAGGCATTGACCATAGAACGAATGTGTTCATAGGTATGCACTCCATGACCTTCGAACATAGAATCTTTTTCAGTCAAATAGGGATATCGCAAATCATTGAATGAACGATTTATAGAGAAAGTCGAAAAAGCTTCATATAAATAGGTAGCATATTCTTGATAAACAATATTATTAGTAATCTGATATAATCTTTCACATACATCAGTGAGCATTAGACCATGAGTAACACCCCCAAAAGCATTTTTAAGTTCAAACGGATTTTTACCTTTTTTTCCATAAGCATTCATTGTTAAGGTCATGGCACGTTCAACAGCATTTAAAACTTCATCATTGTTGGTAAATTCATAATAGGCCAACATGGTCCTAAAGGCAGTAGTTTGCGCCCAAAGCTCTCCATTCGAACCATCGTGTTGGTAACGTAAATTAGGTTTGTAGATGCCAATGTATCCATCTTCATCTTGAGAAGCCAACAAGTTATTTATAATATTATGTGATTGTTTTATGGCTTCTTTATTATCGGTCAAAAAAGCATGTCTGATGTAGCCGTCCCACCAGTTTCCAATAGTTTCGGCATTCCACCACATAATAGATTTTTCCCAGGCTTCACCTGTCAATACCAGATCGCCCATTTCAGGGATATCTTCCATGCCACCCCGACGTGCTGTGTTGTATAGATCATCTCCTTTTATTCCTGGGTATAATTCGGCCAACGCACCTACCACGCCCTTATTTAGGTCGTCTTGCATCATATCTAAAATCCATCCTTTTGGTTTTACACTACCGGTTTTAAACAGATGAAATTTTGCTTTTTTAGGTCGGGGTTCATTATTGAAAAACTGAAGTTCTGCACTATCGTCCACAACATTGGCTGAGACCCGATTTACATTTTTAGAGAAATTCTCACCTTGGGAGTTTTCTTCTTTATTCTTACAAGCACACATTAGAAGTATTGCTATTAGGATTACTTTTTTCACTATAAAATCGATTTTATTGTTGAACTCGATTTGCTCGGAAATGAGATGAAATGACTGGTCTAACGAATTGTTACTTTTCATCAAAACTAAGATGGTCAAAATTAAGCTGATTTTACTAAAATTTATTTTTCAATTTAAACCAATACTATGCGTATTTAAACCCAAAATGATATTAATCGATATATTTATGTTTGAATATATTTAAATATTATGAAACCAGTATTAGAAGAGCTAAATATTGGCGCTAACAACCGATCTCTAAAATTTTTTAAAATTGAGGTAGATGAATTTCTACCTTACTGGCATTATCACCCCGAGTTAGAATTGACTTTTATTTATGAAGGAGAAGGAACAAGAGTAGTAGGAGATTCCATTGAGTTTTTTTCTAAATCCGACTTAGTTTTGGTTGGTGAGAATATTCCACATAATTGGGTCAGTTTAAACGAAAGTAAAACTAAAAAGCGTAAAGCTATTGTTTTTCAGTTTAGGGCGGATGTATTTAGGAACTTCAAAGAATGTGACCACCTTCTAGGTTTGTTTAAATTGGCAAGTAGAGGAATCCATTTCAGAAATACTAGTCCAGAAATCATTGATTTGATAATGAATTACGAGAAGCTGAATAAATTTGATAAAATTGGTGCATTGATGAAGATATTGGATCTCTTAGCTTCTCATAATGATAAAATATGCCTGACATCTCAGAAATACAAGCCCTATAAAATCAATAAAACAGGTACCGATAAATTCGCAAAGGTAAATAACTATATCTTGGAACATCTAGAAGATAAAATCACGATTGCCAAGATGGCTGATTATTCCAATATGGTACCTCAATCTTTTTGTAGATGGTTTAGACAAAGTTCAGGATATTCTTTTATTACCTTTTTGAATAAGGCAAGGATAGAACATGCATGCCAAATGCTTTTATCTGATCAAAAGTCGATACAAGAGGTTGCTTTTAGTTCTGGCTTTGAGAGTTTGAGCCATTTCAATAGGACTTTTAAAAAGCTAAAAGATAAGAGTCCAAGAGAATACAAGAAGTCAAATTTGAAAATATTTAATTCTTAAAAATGAAATTCAGTATGATTTTAAGTATTACATTGTTTTCGACAAGGGCTCAAGTAAATTGGAATTGTTGTATTGTATGAAAGCCTATTTATTCCAATAATCTTTCTAAAAATATAAGTGTAACTTATCTATTCATAACCACATACTACAGGACCAATTGTATAGGATTAATATAACCTTACCTTTATTCTACATTGATTGAAATAAACATATATTCAATTATCTATTCCAAATGTTGTAGAATTCAGTAAGTTTATTCTAGTGTTTTAGAAAGTTAATCACAATTTATTTTTATACTATTCTAACTAATATACGCTTATGGATCGCAAAGCTTTTATCAAAACCTCTACTTTGGCAATGACAGGTAGCCTTCTAATACCAAATTGGTCTTGTATACCCGAAAAAGAAAATATGAAAGAAAAATCAATTAAGCTTAGGACAAATTGGGCGGGCAATTATACTTACAAGGCTGAAAATCTACATGCTCCAACTTCTGTAGAAGAGATCCAAAATTTAGTAAAGTCTTTAGACAAACAAAAAGCTCTTGGTTCAACCCATTGTTTCAATAATATAGCAGATAGTCCCAAGAATCAGATTAGTTTGAAAATGTTAGATAAAATTGTTGAAATTAATGAAGAAACCATGACGCTGACAGTTGAGAGCGGAGCTAGATATGGAGACTTTTCAGCCGAGCTACATGAAAAGGGTTATGCCCTACACAATTTAGCTTCACTTCCACACATTACCGTTGTTGGTGCTTGTGCCACTGCTACGCATGGTTCAGGTGTCAATAATGGAAATTTGGCTACCGCTGTTAAAGCACTAGAACTTATAAAACCCAATGGTGAAATAGTGAATATTGATAAAGGGCATCCAGATTTTAATGCAGTAGTGGTGGGCTTGGGTGCGTTTGGTGTAATCACTAAAATAAGCTTAGAGATACAAAAGACTTTTGATGTAAGACAAGATATTTTTCTTGATCTGCCCCTAGAATCTGTTGAACAGCGTTTCGATGAAATCATGTCTAGCGGATATAGTGTGAGTCTTTTTACCGATTGGATGGACAAAAAAGTGAGCGAAGTATGGGTGAAAAGAAGAATAGACGAAAATCTTGTTGACCTAGGCGATGATTTTTATGGTGCTAAGGCAGCTACAAAAAACCTGCATCCGATAAAAAACTTATCTGCCGAAAGTTGTTCAGAACAGATGGGAGTGCCAGGACCTTGGTATGATCGCCTCCCACATTTTAAAATGGGATTTACTCCTAGCGCTGGAGACGAGTTACAATCAGAATTTTTTGTGCCAAGGGAAAGTGCCGTAGAGGCTATCATGGCAGTAGAGAAAATGAAAGAGAAGATAAATCCTCATTTGATGATCACAGAAATAAGGGCAATTGCAGCGGATAATTTTTGGATGAGCCCCTGCTACCAAACAGATTGCATCGCTATTCATTTTACTTGGCAACCCAAACCAACCGAAGTATTGACATTATTACCTGAAATAGAAGAAACACTGGCCCCCTTTAATGTTAAACCACATTGGGGCAAATTATTCAAACTCGATCCCAAAGTTCTCCATCAGCGATATGAGAAGTACAATGATTTCTTGGCTTTGGCCAAAGCATACGATCCTGATGGTAAATTTAGAAATGCTTATTTAGATAGAAATATTTACTGAGCGCCTTTTAAGCATGATTTTTTATATTTTCGGCTTAAGTTAAGAAATTAGAGTTTATACGATCCTGAAAAGAGTAGATTTCAGAATACAGCTATGGGTATCAAGGAAATTATGGTGACAAATCCCTTTCTTCGGTCTTACCAACGATGCCATCTATATTCCGAAGGTATATCAAGCATCTTGCTTCTGTGCCTAAAACGATATCTTTTGCATGTTCAAGAAGCCATTCTTGGATTTTTTGTAATTTTTGCCTGACTATTATTTTTTTATTGGTTTCCTCATCTAGCTCTTTTCCTCCTAATTCGGCCAACCAATTTTTAATATATTCTACATTTCTATAAGGGATTGATTGAATAACACGCAGTAATCCATGCTTGTTGGCATAATCTGTTAAAGAATGCTTACAATCATTTGCTTTCAATTTCAGTTGTTGTCAAAATGTGGACAACTAAATTCCAGCAGACTTTTCTCTCTTATCTTTAACTTAAACCAATAATTACTAGGTTTTACACTTTCGGTGAGGACAGCAATAATATCAACTGCAAAAAAGCGCAACACACCTCAAATAATGTGGTTCTAACCTTCTAGGTTTAAAATCTGTACTTCATACATATGCTACCTTTTTATGACCATTACATATTTGCTAGCCCCATACTTGGTCTTAACCTCTTCCCAAGAATCTATAATATCTAGCTTTATAGCAGTTTCAAATCCTTTATGAATTGTTTTTAATATACGGTCGTAATTTTTATTGTGCTTATGCTTATCCAACTTCATAATCTCTACTAAACGATTATAGCTGTATTCGATAGTAGTTTGTTTTTTTGCACAATGTACAGCCTGGTAGAGACATTTTATAAATAATTCAATCCCAACAATTGGCCTTCCTTTATTAATGCTTCTTAATAGTTTATTTAAATCAGATGGTAAATTAAAATAAGCTTGATTACGCTCTTTGTAATTAAAGAAAATTCCTGAAACCGTAATCTTAAATACTTGGGTTTTTTTCCTATTTTCTGTTTTCGTCCACTCCCCTATCTCATGTATTTGCATGAGAGGTTCTATTTTCACTCCTTTATATTCACTTTTCTTTTTATTATCGTAGTATTTAGTAGGAATTAAAAACTCTTTTCTATGTAGGTTAGTCAACGAAGTACGAATCATTTCACGTTGATTTCGACTGTAATTACCCGTCTTTTCTTTCTTTAAACCAGACAGCTCATACAACTGTGAAAGATTAAATTCAAAATACGCCTGATTTGTTTTTTCCCATATATATAAATCGCCTTTTGACTCTGCTTCTTGTGACAATGCTAATACTGCGGTGAGTACCCTTACCTCGTTACCAGTAAGCTCTTTAGATATCTTATTTCGAACGTTTACAGGTATAATTTTTTCTATCTCATTAGGTAAGTCTATAGAATAATGATCGTCATTTTTATTCAAATTCAATATGCGTTCAATAGATTGATTAATCTCTGAAGCAATTTGTGGGTTTAATTTTCCATCGTTATCAAATAAGTCAAGTTGTTTAGATTGTTGTGCTGTTTCAATCTTCAACAAATTGTCTGGGTAGCGTATAACATCGTTTACTTTTTGGTATTCAATTACATCCTTCATATGAAAAAAATTAAACCTGCTTAAAACTACTATTTACTTTCTTAAAATGAAATTTCCATATGACTACCTTTCAGGGAGGTTATGACTACCAAACAGGGAAGTTATGAGTACTATTCAGGGAATATATGACTACTTCCTTTCAGAGAACATATGACTACTATTCAGGGAACTTATGAGTATATTTATCAGAGAACTTATGACCTCCTTTCAGGGAACTTATGAGTACCATGAATTTACAAGAATCTTGCTCTGGTTAAAATTAAGGCCATTTTATTAAGAATTATAATTCGAAATAATATAAAGGGTAAATTTAATTCCTCCTAACCTACATTAATAATCATAATACTTTATCTAATGCCGATAAATGAAATTAGACTACTATTCAGGGAACTTATGAGTACCATACTTTTTCAAAGATTTCCCTCAAGTCCTATGAATGAATACTTTTTTAAAGAAATATTATCTGAACTTAACCCAGAACATTTATACACTACTATCAAACATACCTTATTAATCAAGTAAAGTTCATTGGATGCAACCTATTGTTGGGAAATTGAAATTAGACTACTATTCAGGGAACTTATGAGTATACTATATCAGGAACTTATGAGTACTTTTCAGGAAAGTTTTGACTACTATTCAAGGAAGTTTTGACTACCAAACAGGGAGGTTATGAGTACTATTCAGGGAATATAATTCTAAAAAATTATTGTATCTATTTGATTATCAGGTTAATATAAAGAGATTAGAAAGAGTAAAATTAATAAAACATATAAATTATATAAAATTTATATCTTCATTTAATATTACTTCTAGTAATTATTAAATGATATTGAAGTAGAGTTAATGTTGTTAAAAAAATAACTACTAAAAAGAAAAGCAGTTTCTATAAACTATTAATTTAACAATCTTATAAAAAAAACTGAGAATTAATGTGAAAAGCATTAATCACGTTTAGCTTGTTTTAAGCATTTTTACTCTATATGGGAATGAATTCCATATCAAGCCTTCAAAAGTCTTTTAAAACACCTAAAAAAGTATTTTATAGTCAATAAAGTTACCACAAACTAATAATCTTTTAACAGATTGGCACTCAATTTCAATTCTTTTTAGTATTTATCATAATTATACTAATTAGCATAATTTACATATTTGATATATTTATTATAATTAATATATTTACATTACATATATTATTTAATATAAATAACATAATGAGTATAAATACATCCATTATAAGCATCACAAATCTAAAAGGTGGGGTAGCTAAAACCACAACAACAGCAAATTTAGGAGCAGGTCTAGCTAAATTAGGGTATAAAGTACTTATGATTGACTGGGATCCTCAAGGAAATTTGACAATGCATTTTGGTTATGATTCCGAAGAAGTAGACACGCTTTACAGTGCGCTTGATACAGGACAAGAAGACTTTTACAAAAGTGAGAAACTAGCAACTTTACCCATTGAAAATTATCCTGGCCAGTTATTTCTGTTCGGGAATAATTTCAATCTTTCAAGATTTGAGACAATGTTTTCTGATCCAAGTTTAGGGGGCGGACATATGGTATTGGCCAATGTTCTGAGTTTGTACAAAGGAAAGGTTGATTTTATATTAATAGATTGCCAACCATCTTTGTCTTTGCTTACAGTGAATGCCTATTATGCGTCTGATTTTTTATTCATTCCGCTTGAAGTGGGTTCTTTCAGTAAAAATGGTATGGATAAAATATTATTTGCCTTAAAACGACTCAATAAGAATTACAATCGAAATATTAAGGTAGGAGGAGTGTTTTTTACTAGAATGGAACCCAATACTGTAATTAGTAGAGATTATGTAGACTATTTTCTTTCAGCAGGGGATATTCCTTTAATGAAAGCACAGATTCGTAGAAATATAGCCATAAAAGAAAGTCAAGAGATGGGAATGGATATTTTCTCTTATGATCGCAAGAATTCAGATGAGACAAAAAGAAGGATTATTAGCAATAGTAATGAAGACTACTACAATTTTATACAAGAGTTATTGGTCTTAGTAGGTAAGAGTAAGTCTGCAAAACAATCGAGGAGCGCAAGCGATAAAAACGAAGCTCAAGCCAAGCGTAAGGGTAAATTAGATAAGGCCTTTCTTTCATTTATAAATGCATGATATTATGAAGAAATCATTTAAAATAGGAGAGAAGGGAAAAGCCGGTAAAGCAACGTATCAGGTGAGCCCCTTAGATTTAATTTTGGGAGATGACCAACCAACCAAAGTTGAGAAAGAAGAAAAGAAAGCACCTAAATCCCAAAAACAGATTAGTGAAGAGAGACCAATAAAAACAGTTTCTAAACCCAAAAAAGAAACTAGTCCTTCATCAAAGGCAAAGTCCAAACAAGTAGTAACACCTGTAGATAAAAGAAGGGTCGAGGATAAAAAGCTACCATTTAGCACTGTATTGCGAGGTAACTTACAAAAGGAGTTGAAGGAAGTGTTACAGAAATACAGACAAGAAGTCGATTTTGAGTACAATAAGGCTCAATTTATGGAAGATGCTGTTAAAAGACAGATTACTTTTCTGTCAAAGAAACTGAGTAACTCCAGTTGAGTTTTATTAAGAAAAATGTTTTTTTAAATAGATAAAGCTTGAAAAATATAGCTCATATTTTAAGAGCTGATTACCATTGTTATGCAAAGCATTAGAAGGCCTCGATGAAATCTGACAGTTTAGAAATATTTACTTACAATTTTTCATTAATTATAACTGTTGAAATCTAAAAATTCATTTTGTTATAAATTTTAATAAAACGTGGGTCATCTCTGATTGGATCCCAGAACCACCCATGTTTCAGCGTAATCATCATGACGGATCTTTCTCGATAACCTTTTTCGAGCCAGAGAATGGCCTCATCATACATACCCAACATGGTATATAAATGTGCGGCATCACCTGGGTCCATAAATTCTAGGGACTCAATTTTTTTCAGTGCCTCGTCTTTTTTACCCATTTGAATCATTATTTCAATAAGATCGAAGTTGGCCAGTCCTTCATTCTTTGTGATTTCCAATGCCCTTTCTAATGAGCAAATAGCTTCTTCATATTTACCCATATAACCCAAAAGCGTTCCCTTTAAATGATGGGCATCGCTAAAATTCTCGTCAATTTCCAGTGCATTGTTACAGCAGTCTAGTGCTTTCTCAAATCTTCTTGCGAAAAAATAGCATATACCAAGTTGCCAGAAACACCCGACATGTAAGGGATCCGTCTCAAGTATTTGTTTTGAAATACTTATCGCACGATTAAAATCCTTATTCAAAAATATGTGATAGTAGGTAATAAACTCATTTTGCTGGGGAAGTCCATACTGAATAGCTTTGTTATATTCATAACGTGTTGCTTCCCAGTCCCAATCATGGAAAAGATGTATGTAGGCTAATACTTTGTGTGCATGAGGCTCTAACTCATTCAGGTCAATGGCTTTTTGGGCAGCTTTTCTTGCTTTAGAATAAGCTTCCTTCGTTGACATTATATTAATACCTGCATAATAGAGATATGCTTCTCCTATAAAAGCATGTGCCCTTGCAAACCCGGCATCTAATTCCACTGCCTTTTTAAAGTAGGTCATTGCTTTCTTTTTGCCTTCATAACCGCGCTTTAAGAAATAACTCCCTTTTAGCAACAGTTCATAAGCCTTGGTATTTTTGGGCTTTCTTTTAGGATCATCCTGAATCTGTATTTTTAGTTTATCGACTATACGACCAGCAATATCTTCTTGTATGGCAAAGATATCATCCAATTTCCTGTCATATGTTTCTGACCAAATATGGAAACCATCTTCAGTATTGATGAGTTGGGTTGTAATTCGAACCTGATTACCAGCCTTTCTTACACTTCCCTCTAACACCATTTTTACATTTAACTTTTCCCCGATATTACGGATATCTTCATTTTTCCCTTTAAAAGAAAATGCTGAAGTGCGACCTGCTACTTTTAATTGATTGACTTGGCCAAGTGCATTCAATATTTCTTCTGATATTCCATCACTAAAATACTCCTGAGTTGGATCGCCACTCATATTTTCAAAAGCAAGTACTGCGATTGATCTTTCGGGTTTGGTTAGAGTGGGAGTAGGGCTTATTCTATCTTTCAAATCATTTAGATTTGGGACCACAAGTCCTTTGTTAGAGAGCGCATAAACTTCAATAGGCTTTTCTACATTCTTTAATTTAAATCTACTTAGCTTGATTACATTGATGGATTTCTGATTCTTTATTTCGTCATATACTTTTTCAGAGATGAAAACGCTTCCAGGAACTGCCAGAGATTCTATGCGAGAAGCGATATTTACTCCATCCCCAATAATCTCCTCTTCATTCAAAATTATATCGCCCGTATGTATTCCAATCCTTATTGGTATGGAAGGGTCTTTTTGGAAGGCAATTTGCATCTCGATGCCGCATTCAACTGCATCAACAGCGCTGTCAAAGATGCTTAAGGTTCCATCACCATAATATTGCAGGATCTTCCCATTAAACTTTTTAGTTGTAGCGTTAAAAATGAGGCGATGTTTTTCCCTGACTTGGATGGCCTGCTGCTCATTTTGCTGCATCAACGCTGTATATCCTTGGATATCGGTAAACATAATCGCCGCTAATTGACCAATGCGTGCCATAATAAATTGATAGATTCTACAATTCTGAAATAATCGTATATGAATTATTTTTTTAAAGAATAAATCCTAGTTACAAAGAGCTTATGAGATAGTCTATTTATCTTTTTTATATTAAGCCACCTTTATTACCACTTTACCTTTATGTTTTCCCTCCCCGAAATACTGTATCAATCTTGGGATATCTGCAAAAGGATAGGGACCATCGATTCTACTTTTTAATTTTCCTTGTAAAGAAAGCTCGTTAATTTGATCTAAATATTTGTTTGCTTCTAGGGCAAGAATTTCAAAATTTTTATGGGTAAAGAATGAAATAAGCTTCCTAAAAAGGAAAAGTAGAAAAAGACTTAACAGATTCCCACCGACCGTTACATAGATTCCTTTTGGATTAAGGGAGCGGATATAAGCAAAAGGATTTCTATTAGTTTTGCAATCAAGAATCAAATCAAATTTTCTCCCGACTTTAGTGAAATCCTCCCTTGTGTAGTCCAAAACACTATCGAACCCAATCGATTTCATCATATCTAGTTTTTCACCAGTATCTACTCCAGTTACCTCACAGCCATATTGTTTTGCCAATTGTACCCCAAAAGTACCGACTCCTCCTCCAGCGCCATTGATCAACACTTTCTGCCTTTCACTTATCTTACCTATATCTTGTAGGGCTTGGAGTGCCAATAAAGCAGCATGTGGAATAGATGCAGCTTCTTCGAAAGTCATTATTTTTGGTTTCTTAACTAGGGCTTTTTCGTTGATACAGATAAATTCAGCAAAAGAGCCAAATCCGAACGCTGATATATCACCATATACTGCATCCCCTTTTTGAAAGGCTTGAACATCTTCCCCTAACATTTCTACAGTGCCTGATAACTCCATGCCAGGTATTTGACGCTTTGGTTTTGTGATGCCAAACATTAGTCGATATATATAAGGCTTCCCCCTCACAAAACTCCAATCGTAATCATTTATGGCAGTAGCGTGGATCTTAATGAGTACTTCGTTCTTCTTAGGGATAGGTTTATCAATATCTTTTAATTCGAGGGTATCTGGTTGACCATATTTTTCGATTACAATTGCTTTCATCATTAGTGAATAAAAACCTGTTTAGATTTTACTTTCTTTTTACAATCAATGATTTAAAATAGTGATTATCAACTCATTTTCCTGCCATAATCAATCCCTAACTTGTTCATGCGATTCCTCAACGTATTGGCATTTATGCCCAAAAGTTCAGCTGCCCCTCCAGGACCGTGTATCTTACCACTTGTTTTGGCTAGTACATTTTTTATGTGCCTTGTAATTGCCTCATTTAGATTGTCTTTCCCCAAACCTGATTTCTTTCTGTTTTTACCATTGCTTAAAATATGTTCGAAAGACAATGGCCCTTTTGGATTAATGATCAGAGCCCTTTCCACGATGTTCTGTAATTCACGTACATTACCTGGCCAATTGTAATCCAGTAAGCTATCGATAGCCATAGGTGCTAGAGGGGGAATGATAGGAAGTTTTAATTCTCTAGATTTTAAAGTGATGAAGTATTGTAAAAGTGCGGCAATATCAACCTTTCTTTCCCTTAAAGGAGGAATCCAAATCGGAAAAACATTTAATCGGAACCAGAGGTCTTTCCTAAACTTTCCATTTTCCACCATTTCCTCAAGGTTACGATTAGTAGCAGCAATGATGCGGATATCCAACTTGATGGTTTTGGTACCCCCAACACGTTCTATATTTTTGGTCTGCAATACTCGCAGTAACCGTACTTGTGCTTCCAAAGGCAGTTCACTTATTTCATCTAGAAAAATTGTCCCTTTATCTGCACGTTCAAACCTACCTTTTTTTTGAGCAATGGCACCGGTAAATGCTCCTTTCTCATGTCCAAACAACTCACTATCGATAAGAGAGTCTGGTATGGCACCACAATTAACACTGATAAAAGGTCCTTTAATTCTTGTAGATAACTGATGGATAGCACTTGCTATGACATCCTTCCCAACACCAGTTTCACCTGAAATCAGTACAGGACTATCCAAAGGAGCTACTTGTTGTACTTGTTGCATTACTTCCCTAAGGCCAAATCTAGCCCCGATTATTTCTTCCCCCAATTGCTTATGGAGTTCTCCTTTAAGGAACTGATTTTCATCTGCCAACACTTTTTGAAGTTTTAGAACCTCTTTGTGTTCCATGTAATTAGACATAGCTACTGAAAAGGGTTCTTTCAAGGAAGTATACAGCCTGATATGTTCCTCATCGAAACGATTATCTCCTTTGGCCAATACCACGAAAGCACCTGTTATCTGGTCTTCAATCATTAATGGGAGACTCATAGCAGAAGACATAGGTTCTTCCAAGGCGTTGAGCATACATTTTGTCACAGCTGATTTTTCAGGCTCATTAAAAACAAAAACATCAGGAAGATTCCCAGAAAACCATTCCTCTGCGGCTCTACTCATTTCCATCTTCGCTTCTTTGTTTAGCGATATCAAAAGATCTAATTTTTTTCCAACTTCTCGATCTGCTCTAGCAACAATCCGCATTGCCCCTAAAGTTGGTTCGTAACGCTGCAGATAAAGTCTATCAGCTGGGATGTATTTTGCCAGATATTGAAAAGATTCAAAAAGCCCTTTTTCAATTTCAAGATTGCCACATATCCTTAAAGTCAATTCTTTGAAAAATTGATTTTCATCTGGAGGTTTCATGGGATAATGGGTTTAAAGAGCAAAGGAAAAAGAAACTACCTTATGTGGTAATGACAATTGTCATATATGGTGATATTTGTTTGAAGTATATGAATTAAAAAACTGATAAGCAGTACTTTAAAAAATAAGGCATTTACTTAGTATGGTAATACATGGAATAAAAGAATTATCATGAAACCTATAAAAATAGATGTCCATCATCATATATTCCCAAAGGAATATGTTGATACATTAAAGAGTGTTGGGGTAGCAAATACGTTTGGTATTGAGTTTCCGAAATGGATAGTGGATACCTCGCTAAGTAAAATGAAAGATAATGGCATCAAGATCGCCATGTTATCAATTTCAACACCAGGGGTATATTTTAATGGAATCAATCTCCCTGATGGATTTTCAGAAGAACTTGCACGAGTGACCAATGAGATCATTGCCGAGACAAAACATCGATATCCTGAACGCTTCGGTGGTTTTGCTACTATTCCTCTTTTGAATCCCGAAGCAGCCATAGACGAACTCAATTACGCCCTGGATACTTTAAAATTGGATGGCGTTTGTTTGTTGACAAATTATAAAGGCAAGTATCTAGGAGATGAATTTTTTGAACCCTTTTTCAAGATTTTAGATAAGAGAAAAATAGTAGTTTTCGTGCATCCGAACGATCCTGGAGACGATTACAATTTCGGTCTGGATATGCCCAATGCACTTATAGAAGCACCCTTTGATACTACCCGTGCAGTAGCAAATATGATGTTCAATGGTGTATTGGATAAATACACAAACATTAAGTACATTCTTTCCCATGGAGGTGGAACAATACCTTACATCGGCTGGAGATTAGCGGGCATTGAGTATGGCCAAAAAGGTAAACGTACTCCCGTAATTAGAGCACTATATGATTTTTTGGTAAATAGAGAGCCTACCAAAGGTTTAAATCACCTTAGAAATATGTACTACGATACCGCTAATGTATCTGGTGACTATGCTTTGAAAACATTACAATCTTTCGCAGGTCCTGATCAAATAGTTTTCGGGACAGATCTGTGTATCTCAAAACTAGTACCCATCATTACCAAAAACCTAAAAAAAGATGGCGATTTCACCGAGGAAGAATATCAGAAAATGTCTTTTGAAAATAGCCTAGAATTATTCCCTGACTTGCATAAGTATTATGATACATGAAATAAAATTTTAGTCTGATGAAATGGCTAGAGATTATCGAATTGAGGACAGGCAGTACAAAAAATCAGCAATTGGCACAAGCTTTTAGACAATTGCTAAAGGAACTGACTAAAGGTAAAAATCATCCAAAGGTAAGTATATATAATAATTGTTCCTTAAGCAGTGATTACAGTATTCTCTTGTTTCATGACCATTCTCAACCCAAGATTACGGGTAGTGTTTTAGGCATGCAAATCTGCGCCTTTTTGAAAGATTTTGGTCTGGTGAACCATAACATTTGGATTGAAAGATCATGTGTACAAGAAAAACCAATAAATTAAAATATCGCTACAATGGATACCAATAAAGCAATCGTCATTACAGGAACCTCAACGGGTATTGGTAGGGCATGTGCGCTTTGTCTAGATAAAATAGGTCTTACCGTTTATGCCGGAGTCCGTAATCTGGCTGATGGAAATAGCTTGAAAAAGGAAGCATCAGATCGGCTCCATCCTATTTTGCTAGATGTTACCGATATAAAGTCAATAGAAACAGCAGTAAATACAATAACAAAAGAAACAGGAGGGAAGCTTCACGGATTGGTCAACAATGCTGGCATTGGTAGGGGTGGTGCTTTAGAGGTGACACCGATTGAGGAAATAAAAAAAGTGATGGATGTCAATGTAATTGGCTTGATGGCCGTGACCAAGGCATTTATTCCAATGTTACGCAAAGCAAAAGGACGTATTATCAATATTGGATCGACCGCTAATTATTTGGCAGTGCCTGGTTCAAGCGCTTATTCCGCTTCGAAATTTGCAGTACGAGCAATCACAGATGTCCTACGATTGGAACTGAAACATTTTGGTATCTCGGTCATCTTAATCTCCCCAGGTGCCATTGAGACATCTATTTGGGCAAAAGGATTGGAATACAGGAAAAACCTGCATAAAACAATTAAACCTGAGATAGCTGAACTGTATACAATGCTGAAAAAATTTGGTGATAGGATTTATAAAGAAATTGAAAAAATACCTGCTATTGATGTCGCAAAAGAGGTAATGAAAGCACTGACCTCTAAAAAGCCAAAACGCTATTACATAGTAGGGAAGGATGCGAAAGGGGCCGCAATGGCGGCAAAATTACCGACTTGGTTCTTGGATTGGCTGATTTATAAGCGGATGCATAAAATGGGCAGATAACCTGATCGACTTTTCTATTAAAAATAAAGATACTATTATGAAAACTTTAATTATTGGAGCAGGACCACTTGGAAGTTTATATACCTATTTGCTTCATAAAGCTGGAGAAGATGTGACATTATTGGCCCGAGGAGAACACTATCAGTTCTTGAAAGAAAATGGCCTGGTCTTGATCAATGAATTTACAAAAGAAAAAATTACTGAAAAGGTAAAAGTCATAGACAGACTGCATGAGGAAGATAAATATGATCTGGTCATTGTATTGATGCGTAAAAACAAGGTCCTCAAATTGCTCCCGACCTTGGGTAAATATAGATATGCCCAGAGCATCCTTTTTATGGGTAATAATGCCAGCGGATTTGATGAGTATCTAGCTCATATACCTCAAGGGAAAATCCTTTTTGGGTTTCCGGGTGGTGGTGGCTCTAGGATCGATCATGAAATCCATTTTGTAGATTCTGAAAAACCAGGCGGACCACGAATGCCAATTACACTAGGTGAAATAGATGGTAAGATACGTACCCGTACCCGACAGATCAAGGAGTTATTTCAATCAGCAGGTGTACCGGTCAAAATAGTAGATGATATGGATAGCTGGTTCAAATACCATGTTGCCTTTGTACTTCCGGTAGCTGGCGCATTACTGAAAAGTGGGGACAATTATCGCTTAGCCCAAAACAAGACTATATTAAAACAATATGTTTTAGCAGTACGTGAAGCAGGACGGGTGTTAAAAGCTTTGGATTACCATAAGAGTTACAATCCAAAATTTAAGTTGTTTTATTGGTTCCCCATTTGGTTATTGACCAAAATACTTGGAAAAGTATTCAATTCGAAATTCGCAGAAATTGCCATGATGATGCACGTTAAAGCAGCAAAAGATGAAATGGTGGCGCTTGCTAAAGAGTTTAAAGCTATTCAACATGGTTCAAATATTAAAACCTCCAATTTAAATAATCTACTTGCAGTGATATTACTTCAGGATGTTGAAGAACTTCATCAGTATCAGGTTTGAATGGCCTATGCATATTCTTGGTATTTCGATGAAAGAATATCTAAAGGAAAATGAAAAATAACATAACAAGCAAAAGACTCTATTATTTAGACTGGTTAAGGGTAATGGCCTTTGGACTGCTCTTTATATTCCATTCCTGGAGACCCTTCGACCATCTAGAATGGCATATTAAGAATGAAGAACAACATGCCATTTTTGATATCCTAACCATGTTTACCCATGGATGGAGAATGCACTTGATATTTTTGATTTCTGGTGCTGGCACATGGCTGGCCATGCGTTCAAGAAAGGAAAAATTCTTTTCTGATAGATTGAAGAGACTGATTGTTCCGTTTCTTTTTGGAATAATTGTACTAATCCCACCACAAAGGTTTTTTGAATGGAAGATGTTTCGAAATCTCGAAGTCGGGTATTTTGAATTTTTGGAATTATATCCGATACTTCAATTAGATGTAAACATGGGGTCTAGTCTATTATTATGGTTCGGTCATTTAGGCACTCATTTATGGTACTTACCCTTTCTGTTTGTAATGACCATGGTTTGTATTCCTTTATTTACTCGGATAAACAAAGGAGAAATACGTCTTGATTGGTTGAAGAATATCTTAATGACTCGATTTGGGATTTTTACCTTAGTTATTCCTATGTTATTATGTAGACTCCTACTTAAACCTATTTATCAGCAATACACCGATTGGGCAGACTTTTTTATCTATCTATGGCCTTTTGTTTATGGGTTCATTTTTATGGCAGATAGAGACTTGATAAACATCGTAAAGCATAAAAGCAAATTGCTGCTTTTTGTTGGGGTTATAAGTTCCTTAGTCTTTATGTATATGGGTTCTACCAGCGAACAAATGGTTCAAGGATATACCTATCCTGAGTTTAATTGGATCCATTTATCAAGTTCAATAATTGCTATGTTTATTGCGTTGATTTGGACCTTATTCTTCCTTGGACTTTTTGCAAAATCAATGGATTTTAATCACCGATTGCTAGTTCCAGCCAACATTAGTATTTTACCTGTTTATGTGTTACACCAGACGTTGATCATTGTATTTGGCTATTATATCCTTTTACTTGATATGAATCTATTTATCAAATTTGGAATCATTGCACTAACTGCCATCCCTACATCGGTTCTTTTGTATCAGTTCATTAGAATGAATAATGTAACAAGATTTTTGTTTGGCTTGAAACCTTTGGGGAAAAGCATTAAGCAGAAAGATAACAAAGCAAAAACCCTGAATGTGTAACCTTAATAATTCTTAGATAATCATATCCTAATTGAGGGGAATGATATAGAAAGGATGTATAAAACTGTAAAGCATAATTAGTTTAAAGTAGATTTATTAAATCAAAGGAAGCTATGGGTTTTTATATAGATTTTTCAGCAATAAGCTTAGAAGAGTTTAAGAGTATCTTAAAAGATAGTAACCTAGTACCCAGTAGAATGCTATTAAAGGAGTATGCTGATTTTTACTTCAAACTTTTGGGTGAAGTTAACATCGATACTGTAGATGAGTTATTAATTGTTTTGAAGAATAAGGCAAAAATTTCTGAGTTTTCTAAAAAGACAGGTGTTTCTATAGAATATTTAACCATACTCGCCAGAGAGATCAAAAGTTTTAGGCGTAAGCCAAGCAAAATTAAAGAATTTCCCGGTATAGAGGTAAGCATCGTTCAAAATTTAGCAAAGGTAGGGATAGAAAATGCTTATCAGTTATTTAGCGAAGTATTGACTTCTGAAAACAGGGAAACGCTCTCAAAAAAAACAGATATCGACTTAAATGAAATATTGAAAATAACAAAATTAGCCGACCTTTCAAGGATTCGATGGGTAAATCATACATTCGCAAATGTTTTGCTTAATGCGGGATTCGATACAGTGGAAAAAGTAGCCAACGCTAATCCTAAAGTCTTATGTGCAGCAGTCAGAAAAGTCAATAATAAAAATAGGTTCTTCCCAGGAAATATCGGATTAACTGATATTGAGAGATGTATTGAATCAGCAAAAATAGTGTCTCTTGATATCAAATATTAAAAATAAAATGAGCAATTATGATTATAAGAATATAGCTTCAGATTATGACATTAAGATAAAGCAGTACAATTGGATAGCACCTGATTTGATATATGCTAATATGTTGGGATATGTTGCAAAAGATAAGAAACTGTTAGATGTGGGAGTTGGGACAGGTATTAGCTCTGAACGTTTTTATAACAATAATATAGAACTTTATGGGCTAGATAATTCTCCAGAAATGATTACAATTTGTAAATCCTTTACATACCCGTTCTATTAATTCTGCTGATTGCATCCATAACTTCTCTCAAGAATATTTCCTTGATTTATTGTTCTTCAAAAAAGGACTTTTAACTTCTCGTCAGCGGGTGTTACTGTGGTGTTCCATCAGTCATTTGAATTTAGATGACATTGCCTGTATAGTATAGGACAAATTTTAGCTAATGACCGAATTCCATTTATTTGAAAAGTAATACAAAATCATGCCCTAATGTATATTACTTCTTGTTAAAGGATTAGCATAAATAATATCCTGTTTTATCACTTATACCCCTCTTTAATGTGATTGCCAGAAATTATATGATAGAATACATTCAAGAAAATAATTCCTATAACTAATAAATTAGCTATAAATTGGTCAACCAGTTTACCAATAATAATTAAAGCCTCTGTAGGGGCTTAATAATTTATTTTTTAGAATTATTTGTTATTAAAAAAAATAAATCCTAAATTGGTCAACCAGTTTATGGTCAACTAGATTTTTAATTTATTATGGATTCACACTTGCTAGATAATTTTAAGGAAATAATAATAGAGACACCTGTTGATAAAATTATCAAACAAATAAAAAAATTGATCTCTTCAGGACAACTCCAACCTGGTGATAAATTACCCTCTGAAAGAATGTTAAGCCAAAAATTTGGAGTGGGTAGAACGCAGGTCAGGGATGCCATTCGTAAACTGGAGTTTTATGGCATACTCAAAACATTGCCCCAAAGTGGGACCGTTGTTGCAGGTTTTGGAGTGACGGCCTTAGAGGGACTTATTTCTGATGTATTGCAATTACAGGGTGCTGACTTTCATTCCCTCGTAGAAACCAGGGTATTATTAGAAGTAAATACAGCCCGATTTGCTGCCATTAGACGTACTGAGGATGATCTTGTATCCATAAGAAATGCTTTAAGAGAATATGAAAAAGCAGTGAAGGAAGGGAGGCCTTCTGTAGAAGAAGATCTTATGTTCCATTTAAAGATAGCAGAGGCAAGTAAGAATACAGTATTGAATTCCCTTATGCTTATTATTACTCCCGACATCCTGACATATTTTACCGAGAACAATGTTTGTAGCGGGAACCGACCTGTTTCTGCTTTAGAGGAACATCATATTATCCTCAATCATATCATTGAAGGTGAACCAGATTTTGCTGCAGATGCCATGCGCAAACATCTAGATGATATTTTGAACTATTCACAACAAACAGATAAATAAATGCCTATGAGCCAATCCACCTAAAAAAAATGGATTAGTATGATATGACTAATCCATTCACAAGAATAAGGTATTTATGTAAATAGAGAATCGCCAAACTATCTTCTTACATATACCTCATGCTATCATTAAAGATAGCAGTTATAGTTTTTAATTTCAAGACCGATGCGCTTTATGTATCGGAACCGTTTTTTATTACTCTCGAATCGGGAGCTAAACTGTCTATTATGAAAATGAAAAAAAATTACTTAACAATGAGAGAGATTAAATGGCTCTCATTATTACTAGTCTGTTTATTATTCACATCTACCCTAAATGCGCAAGATACTGGTATAATCACCGGTACAGTTCTCGATGAAGAAGATGCTCCATTGATTGGGGTTTCAGTTACAATCAAAGATACAAATCAAGGAACGATTACAGATATTGATGGAAAATTTACGCTTAAAGCAAATTCTGAGGATATTTTGTTTTTCTCGTTCATAGGATATATAACAAAGTCCATACCCGTAAACGGACAAACAAATTTCAATGTAAAGATGGACTTGGACCTAAAACAGCTAGATGAAGTGGTGGTAGTTGGTTACGGTACCCAAAAGAAATCACATCTTACTGGATCAATTTCAAAAGTAAAAAACAAAAATCTGGATCAAATGCCTCTTGGAAGAGCAGATGATGCTTTAGTAGGCAGGGTATCTGGGGTAAACATCCAAGCTACTGGGGGTGAAGGAAACGATCAGGGAGTTGGTAGTGCCCCACAAATAAGAATACGGGGCACAGGCTCCATTACCGGTAACTCTGGCCCATTACTTGTAATCGATGGTGCGGTTGTAGATGCTGATTTTTGGTCTAATATCGACATGAATGATATTGAATCTTTTGAAGTGTTAAAGGATGCGGCGTCTGCCTCCATATTTGGTTCAAGAGGTGCCAATGGTGTGATTATGATTACTACTAAACAAGGTGCATCTGGGAAGACTAAATTTTCTTATAATGGTTTTGTAGGTCTTCAGGATGTTAAAAGAAATCCTGATTACAACATGACACTTTCAGAATCACTGGCAAGGGAGTTGGCTGCAAATGGTGTTCTTTCTGAACGGTCCCAAGTAAAGCAATTATTAGCACAAGCTGCAGGCGAAACAGACTGGCAAGAAATTATATTCGACGGGGGTATGGTGCAAAGTCATTCCCTCAGTGCAAGGGGTGGTAACAATAAAACAACATTCAGTACAGTCATGACTTATATGCATGATGAGGGAGTATTATTGACTGATGACCTAAAAAAGTATAATCTAAAAGCCAAAATTGATACAAAAGTAAATGATAAACTATCATTTGGTGTTAGTCTAAATCCATCTTATTCAGAGAGAAGAAGGTTTGATGGATCTACCCATGATATACTTAGACAAACTCCTTGGTTACCAGTTTATCTTGACGAAAATTCTATCCAATATGTAAATAGATTTAGAGATGGTGGAAAATATGCCGATGCACAGATTGGTGATTACGCATTACAAAGGATGTTCGATGATTATGACCTAGAAGAAGGTATGCCAAGTACAGGTACTGGTGTAGATATAAGTAATACATCCAATACCAATCCAGCAGCAAAAGTAGCAGAGAGAGATAGGAGAGATTTTAAATTCAAAACATTTGGACGTGCTTATGTAAACTACAAAATTTTAGATGGTCTCTCGTTGCGCTTAGCCATGACAGCAAGTATCCAAGATACTCAAAGAAAGAGATGGCAAGGAGTGGAAGCCCATAGAAATGGAGCGGCAAATGCTCAATCGGACAAAACTGATGAATTTGCTACCCATGTCATTGCAGAAGCGTTCTTGAATTATAACAAGACTTTTGGACAACATGAAATTTCAGCTACAGGTGGAGTTACGACTGAACGAAGAAAACATAACTTCTCTACTTCTAGAGTGAATGGTTATGAATTTGATTATATTGAAACATTTAACGGAGGTTCTATTCTATCCTTAATTGATGGGTATGAACGTCAGAAGAGGCTAGAGTCCTACGTATTCAGGGTCAATTATGCATTCGGGGATAAATACCTAGCGTCTTTAAGTGTCAGACGTGATGGAAGTTCAGTTTTTGGAACAAATCAAAAGTATAGTAATTACCCAGCACTTTCTTTGGGTTGGAGAATATCAGAAGAAGATTTTTTAAAGGATAATAATATTATCAGTAACTTAAAAATGAGGGTAAGTTATGGTATTACAGGTAATGATGACTTTCGTACAAGTGGAGGAAACCTTGTAAACTGGTATCCTTATGTACCAATTTATACTGCAAATTCGGCAGTAGTAGACAATGCATTAGTAGGAGGATTTAACGCCTTGAATATTTCAAACCCAGATCTGCAATGGGAAAGATCGATAGAGATAAATCCAGCAATAGACTTCGGACTTTTTGATAATAGAATAACTGGTTCATTCGATTACTACAAAAGAACAAGTGATCAACTTTTGATCGACCAGCCGATATCCACGACTACTGGTTTTTCCAATGCCCTTCAAAATATAGGAGAAGTAACAAATGAAGGCTTTGAGTTTGAAGTAAGGACAAATAATATAAGGACTGATAAATTCTCTTGGAGTACAACATTCCTTGGTTCAAAAAACAAGAATACGCTCACAGATTTTGCTGATGCAAATGGTCAAATTACTAATGTCGATAGTAAACGTGCTGCAGAGTGGATCAATATGGAAGGTTTCCCTATTTCATCCTATTATGGATATGTAGTAGATCGTGATATCCCATTAGAATATATCAATGATCCTTATCACCCTGTTGGAGCCGAGGCGCAGGATGTTTATGTAAGAGACTTGAACGGAGATGGCCTTATCGATGAAGATGATAAGACGATATTAGGAAGTCCATACCCAGATTTTATATGGAGTGTTACCAATGAAATATCCCTAGGTAATTTTGATTTGAGCTTTATGTTCCAAGGAAGTCATGGAGCGGAAGTGAGAAATATGGGCGACCAGTATCTATATAACCATTTCAATAGTGCACAAGATTTCGATCCTGCCACTACTTCAGATCAAGAGTTTATCCAAGAAAAAATATTTACTAGTGATATCATTCAGGATGCTTCCTATGTTTCACTGAGGAATGTAAACTTAGGCTTTACAGTCCCTGCCGGCATTCTTAAAAACTATGGTATTACAAGAGCCAGGATCTACTTCAGTGGTCAAAACCTGATCTATATTAAGTCAAGTAATTATACAGGTTTCAATCCAGAAGCTATTGAGATTACAAGCCCTATTACATACGGTTATCAAAGAGGGGGCGGGCCTATTGCCAGAAAATATGTAGTTGGTGTAAACATAGATTTTTAACAGACATAATTAAAAGACTTTGAAAATGAAAAATATAAAATTGTTTTTTATAGTGGTATCCACTATGATTATGGTCTCTTGTTCAGATGATTTTCTAGAGCCAGCACCCATATCTTTTATTGGTGGAGATTCCTTCTTCACTTCTGAAGATGAACTCAATACTTGGGTAATAAGCATGTATGACGGTATCCAAGGAAGTCCATCTACTTCTTCAAATGTGAACCATGGAATTCAGTATGAGTTTCAATTGACTGAGATGCGTAGTGACAACACACGTACAAAAGCACAAGAAGGGCAAAATGCTCAATTTGAGAACTATACGGTTCAGGCTACTAATGGTGTAGTGTTAGATTATTACAAGAGTTATTATAATGTAATATTCAGGGCAAATGTAGTTTTAGCCAATATAGATGTAGCGACGGATGTAAATCGTAATGCTATTGAAGGAGAAGCAAAATTTGTAAGGGCTTATGCTTATTTTAACTTGGTTCGTCTTTTTGGGGCAATACCTCTTATAGATAGGGTCATTACACCTGAAGATAGTGACCTTTCTTTTACGAGGGCGCCTGAAACAGATATCTACAATCTTATAACTAGTGATCTTCAAACGGCAGTATCAAGCTTAGATAATACCCATAAGAACAGAGCTTCCAAAGCTGCTGCCGAAACTTTACTTGCCAAAGTATATCTTCGTCAAGGCAATTACAGTGAAGCTAAAACTTTACTTAGCTCAGTAATTACTTCTGGTGATTATTCTTTAGAGTCTAGTTTCAAAGATATTTTTTATAATGAAAGTAACAATGAAGTAATCTTCTCGATAGGCTATGTTGGGGACAATGCAGATGATAGCCAAGGTTTTTCAGCTGAAATGCTCAATGCTGTAGGTCGTACAAGCGGTATCAATTATGTAACAGATGAAGCAAGAGAAGCATTAAATGCATTAGGTGGAGATAGGGCCCAATACTCATATAGAGTGGATATTTCACAACCAACCCAATTTCAAGTTGTAAAATATTTGCCGGATGGTGATGAAAACTTGGGTATAGATCCTACATCTAATGACCCAACCTTAGCAGGTAATGATTGGATAGTATTGCGTTATGCCGATGTACTCTTACTTTATGTAGAAGCCGAGTTGGCAGGAGGTGAGACTACTGGAGACGCTACTGCTGTTTCCTATTTCCAAGCAATCAGGAATAGAGCTGGTCTAGTTGATCCAGTATCAAGTGTAACAAAACAAGCCCTACTAGATGAGCGGAGAGTTGAATTAGCATTTGAGAATCACCGTTTCTTCGATTTGGTAAGATTTGGTGTAGCCGAAAGTGTCTTAGGAAGTTTTGCGGGTGATAATGGCTATCAATTTTCCGTATCAGATCTTTTACTTCCTATTCCCGAATCAGAAATAGGTTTAAGTAAAGGCGTAATGACTCAAAATCCGGGGTATTAATCAAATTTCAGTAAACCATGAAGATAATTATAAATTATATAAAGAATCAGAGGGCATTATGGATAATAGGCCTTGCCCTTGTAAGCACAATGTCGCTAGTATCATCTTGTGAAGAAAATGAACTACCATTAGCAGGATCCATAGCTGACCAAACACCGCCTACGGCTCAATTTTCATATACCTCAGAACCTGGGAACGATTTGCAATTAAATTTTGGAAACCTCTCAACAAGTGCTATTACTTACGCTTGGGATTTTGGTGATGGAAATACATCATCGGAAAAAGAACCCCAAAACCTTTATGCTGACTATGGTAAATATACAGTGACCCTGGTTGCTACTGATGGTCTTGGTGTAAGCAGCACGGTAAATCAAGAAGTAGAAGTGGTAGCCGGACCTTATCAACCATTTATACGTGAGTCAAGTTTCGAAGATAATGAAGATGGAGCTGATGCTTGCGGAGATGGCCTAGATGGACGTGATTGTTGGAGGAACAGCACATTAGGAGGGGTAATTCAAATTACTGGTAGTCCAGTAAGGTCTGGGTCACAAGGTGCTAAACTACCTGGTAGTGGAGATAAGCGTATCGGTTATCAAGAAGTTGTGGTCGAAGCGGAATCTACTTATGATGTTAATTTCTATTATACAATGTTAGACAATGCCTCTGGATTTCTCACTGTTTCTATTTTAGGAAATATTCCAGAAGAAGGTTTTGCTTCACATGAAGATGCAGTAGCAGCAGCAATTGCTTCCATCACTGTAAATGATCAAACTGATCCCAGTACATACGTAGGAGAAACAGTAACATTTAGTAGTGAAGAAAATACAACAGTGGCTATTTATTTTTATAATGATGGTACTGTAGAGTCAAGGCTTGAAGATTTTACTATTGATATTGCAGAAGCGGGTCCTGTTCCACCTTCAGCTTCTTTTACATTTGAGCAAAGTGAAGATAACTTTTTATCTTATGCATTTGCTAATAGTTCGTTGAATGCTACAAGCTTCGAGTGGGATTTCGGTGATGGAAACACTTCAACAGATGAATCGCCGAACCATACCTACACTGAAGCGGGTATTTACATGGTATCTCTTACAGCTACTAATGATGTAGGTTTAAATACATCCTTTAGTACTGAAATTGATATTCAAGCTCTTGTAACTGCTGACTTTACTTACGAAGTGGATGCTGCTGATTACAAAACTTATACGTTTATAGATGCATCAGAAGGTGCAGTAAGCCTTCTATGGGAGTTTGGAGATGGTTTTCAGTTTACTGGGATGAATCCTACTCATACTTATGATGAAGATGGTATTTATACTGTAACGTTAACAGCAACAAGCTTGACCGGACTTGAAGATAAAACAACCTCTCAGTTAACTGTTTCAGAAGGGTTTGTTGCACAGGTCCTAAATGGCAGTTTTGATGAATATACAGAAAATACCGGAGATAATGCAGATGCTTGGGACATGACACCAAATAGTACTGTCGTAGATAACAGCGGCAATACAGTAGATAGTCCTTACAAAGCCCTTTGGGATAATACAAGCTTAAATGCTTATATTGATGCAACTTACTGTGAAAATGAGCAACCTGCAACAACTTCAGATGGTACTTATGATGAGACTGGAACCAAAACAAGAGGTGCGAAATTTAGTAGTAGCTGCCGCCGTTTATATCAGCTTGTTCAAGTACAACAAGGGGTTGAATATACATTCTCAATCGATACCCGTTCCGAGGCCGAAGGTATAAATACCGAAGTATTTATCCTGAACTCAGAAATCACCACTGAGGCAGGTATTGATGCATCAACCAATGATGCTGCAATTGATGCCTACTACAATATTACCAATGATTTTAATGCTTCAAAAGGTGATGCAAGCAATAACACATTTACAAAAAGTACTTTTTCATTCACGCCATCTACAAATCAGATAGTAATTTATGTCAGGGCTTTAAATGCTGTAGATAGTAGTAATGAAGTTTTTCTAGATAATATAGAGATAAACGAAAACGAATAATTTAATTGAAAAGACCAGCTCAAATATCAGATTATTTCATCCACTCAGGCAGGTGCCTGGGTGGGTTCTATCCAGCTATATTATTTTTATTATGTTTTGTAGCTTGTGAATCAGGTGGATTGCCCGATCGCCCTAGTGGGGGTCTTGTACCCATTGAACCAGAAGAAGAGGTGAAATTAGCTGAAATAGATTTATCAACTTGGAAGGTAACTCTACCCATACCTAGAAGTGATGGTAGGCCTTTAGAAGTGAAGCCACCCGAAATTTCAGATTATGCAACTAATGTAACTTTAATGCCATTCATGTTTGATGATACAGATGATCAATCAATAGTTTTCTTCACCTATCCTGAAAGTAGTACAGCGAATTCCACATACAGTCGTACGGAGCTCCGCGAATTAATGGATGGTTCAAGCGAAAATGTAAATTGGACATTTGAGCAGGGAGGTTATATGAAGGGCACACTTTCAGTACCTGAGGTTTCTACAGATCCCAATGGAAATCCTCACCGTATCATTATCATGCAGATCCATGGTAGGCTTACAAATGAACAAAAAGACCTAATTGGTGCTAAAGATAACAATGCACCACCCATACTTAAAATCTATTGGCAGAACGGTATAGTCAGGGTCAAAACCAAAGTTTTGAAAGATTTGAATGCAACATATAGTGAATTACTTGAAACGGATGCTTGGGGAGATGATGATGGACGAAATTTCACGAGAGTGGTCGGAAAAGAGAAATTTACATTAGAAGTAACAGCTTCAAAAGGACGTATGGAAGTAACCTTAGATGGAGAGGAAACATTTATTTATGAAGGTGTACATATGGATAAATGGGCACCTTTTGAAAACTATTTCAAGGCAGGTAATTATTTGATTACAACAGACGAAGGTGCATTCTCAAAAGTCAAATATTATGAACTAGAAGTGAGTCATGACTAAAATACTATTCATATTTTCGATTTGTATATTTAATGTAAGTTTATTGCTTGCTCAAAATATAGACTTAAGCCATTGGAAAGTAACACTTCCAATTTCAAATGAAAAAGGTAAGCCTATTGAGGTAGCACCTCCTGAAGTATTTGATTATGCTTTGAACGATGTTGTAAAACCATACATGTATAATGACCCGACCGATAGCTCGGTAGTATTTTATACAAAACCGAATGCAACGACCCAAAATACAAAATACTCTAGGACAGAATTGAGGGAACAACTGAGACCAGGAAGTAACGCTGTTAACTGGTCCTTTAAACAAGGTGGCAGAATGTCTGGCGAGTTAAGATTGGGATCGATTTCTAAAGCAGAAAACGGCAAGTATCATAGGACTATTGTGATGCAGATTCATGGTAGACTTACAAATGAGCAACGTAAGCTCATTGGGAAAAATAGTAATGATGCACCACCTATACTAAAAATCTATTGGCAAAATGAAAAGATAAGGGTCAAGACCAAAATCCTGAAAAATAGAACGATCAATGGTAATGATATCCTTAAAAAGGAAGCATGGAAAGATGACGAAGGTTTTTATTTTCAAGAAAAGGTAGGTTTCGATAAGTTCAAGTTAGATGTAGTTGTTTCTGAAGGTAGGTTAGAGGTTATTTTGAATGGCAAAGAGAAGAAAGTATATGATGGATTTGATATGGATGCCTGGTCTGTCTTTGAAAATTATTTCAAGGCAGGTAATTATTTACAGACGACTGATAAAAATGCCCATTGCAGTGTGAAGTATTATTCTTTGCAAGTTTCTCATCCAGAAGGAAAGGATCAAAAAACTATAAAAGAAAAAGTAGTTGTCCAGTCTGTTTCAGCGGCTTCTGAAGAACTTTTTGTAAAGGTACTAAATGGAAGTTTTGATGAATATACAGCCAATACCAGTGACAATGCAGATGCTTGGGACATGACACCTAACAGTATGGTGATTGATAATAATGAAAATACAGTTGAAAGCCCCTATAGAGTTATTTGGCGCAATACAGATCTGAATGCTTACATTGACGAGAAGTATTGTAATGATGAACAACCAGGAACAACTTCTGATGGAAGTTATAGCAAGGAAGGGGAAAAGACAAGAGGGGCAAAAATTAGTAGTAATTGTAGACGGTTATACCAGCTTGTTAAAGTTCAAAAAGGTGTTGTTTATACATTTTCCATCGATACCCGTTCAGAAGCCAAGGGAATCAATACGGAAGTATTTATCTTAAATAGGGAAATTAAAACAGAAGTAGGAATCGATACTTCTAAAAATGACGCAGCAATTGATGCATTTTTTAAAATTACCGATGATTTTAACCCTTCAAAAGGAAACGCAAGTACCAATACTTTTACAAAAAGTACCTTTTCTTTCAGGCCATCTACTGATCAAATAGTAATCTATGTAAGGGCATTGCATGCCATTGATAGCAGTCATGAAGTCTTTATAGATAATATAGAGATTACCGAAAAAAGGAACAACTGATTAGAAAAGCAACAACAAAATAAAGTGAGCGAAATACTAAACTAATAAAGCAAGCAATATGAATACAGAGATAAAATATTTGAAGTGGTCGGTAATATGCTTTTTATTAATAAGCTGTACTGAAAGCAGAAAAGGAATAGTCTCTGATCTCGAGGAGTTCAAAGAAGCTGTAGCTAATGCACAACCTGGTGATGAAATTATAATGGCAAATGGCATCTGGGAAAATGTTGAGCTCCTATTTGAAGGTGAGGGAACGAATGAGAAACCAATTTTCCTGAAAGCCGAGACCCCTGGTAAAGTGATTATTTCAGGACAGTCAAATTTAAGGATAGCAGGAGAATATCTTGACGTTTCAGGTTTGGTCTTCAAGAACGGATTTACGCCAACTTCTGAGGTTATCTCTTTTAGGAAAAATAAAGAAAATTTAGCCTATAACTCCAGGATTCATAATTGTGTAATTGATAATTTCAATAATCCAGAACGTTTCGATGCTGATTTCTGGGTAATGATTTATGGAAGGAACAACCGCTTCGATCATAATACTTTGATCGGCAAAAGAAACCAAGGAGTAACTATGGCAGTCCGTTTAAATGCGCCAGAAAATCAGGAAAATAATCACATTATCGAATACAACTATTTTGGACCACGTCAAATTTTAGGTTCCAATGGAGGAGAAACTTTACGTATAGGAACAAGTCATTTTTCTAGGACTTATTCAAATACTTTGGTGCGTAAAAACTATTTTGACCGTTGCAATGGTGAGCACGAAATCATCTCTAATAAATCTTGTGGGAATGAATTCAGGGACAATGTCTTTTTTGAATCCCAAGGAACATTGACCATGCGCCATGGCCATCATACCTTGGTAGAAAATAATTATTTTTTGGGAAATCGAAAGCCAAATACTGGAGGGATAAGGATCATTAATGAATATCAAACGGTTCAAAAAAATTATTTATATGGATTAACAGGACATCGTTTCCGTGGTGCATTGGTTATTATGAATGGTGTCCCGAACTCACCCATCAACCGCTATAACCAAGTAATCGACTCAAAGATGAACAATAACTTGGTCATCGATTCAGACTATATCCAACTTTGTGCTGGAAGTGACGAAGAGCGATCAGCAATTCCAATCGGTTCAACTTTTTTGAATAATGCCATTCTTGGAAAAGATAACTTGACGCCCTTTACAATTTATGATGATGTTTCAGGTATAGAATTCAATGGAAACTTGATGAATGAGGAAGCTGAACTTCCTTTCAAAGATGGCTTTGACAAAGTAGAATATCAATTGACTAAAAATTCAAATGGACTATTACAGCCAAATTCTGATGTCCTTAATATAGTTGGTCTATCAGAACTAAGACTGCCAGTAACCAAGGAAGAGACTGGTGCTGACTTCTATCCTAAAAATGATATTGAAATTGCGTTTCGTACAGGGAAAATCACAAAGGTTGAACAAGGAGAAGGTAGTTTGTTTTTAGCAATTCAAAATGCTGAAGCTGGAGATGTATTAATGCTAGAGGAAGGAGGCACTTACCTTTTGAGGAAATATAGTTACATAAAATCTCAAATAACTATCATGACCGAAGGCAATGCAAAGGCTACCGTTTTATCTGAAAAATCAAGCTTTTTCAGGATTGAAAATGGAGGGGCTATTGAGCTAGAAAACATTACGATAGATGGAGCTGAGTCACCCGATCAACCAGGAAACAATGTAATCAGTACAAGCAAATATGCAATGAATCAGAATTATAAAGTATTTGTAAAGAACTGTACGATTAAAGATTTAGTAGTAAATCATTCCTTCGATTTTCTGAAAACCTACAAGCATACATTTGCCGAATCTGTTTTATTTCTCAATTCTGATTTCACCAATATTTCGGGTTCCATTATTTCTATGACAACTGAAACAGAAGATTTAGGTATCTATAATGTAGAAAATATCGATATGCACAAGTGTAGCTTTTCTGATGTACAAGGAATTGTGATGGATGTGTACCGTGGAGGTACAGATGAAAGTACTTTTGGGCCTATCATCAACATTGTGGATTCTAAGTTTAGTAATTCAGGAAAAGGAAAAAGGAACAGGGCAAAAGCTTCATTGAAGTTCCATGGTGTGCAAAAATTAAATGTGAAAGGCTGTATTTGGGAAGATACAGCACCACTTAAATTGTATTTAACCAATGGTGAACCTATTACGAACATTGAAGACTGTTCATTCAAAAATACAGGTGAAATTATCGCAAACAACGAAGGATATCATACTTCCAACATCATTTATCAGAATTAGTGGAAACTGAGAGTGAAAAGTTATTAACTAAAACATAGTAAGCTAGAATTTTTCAATTATGTTATTAAAAAATAAAATAGCAATAGTTACAGGAGGGTCACGTGACATTGGAAAATATATTTCCAAAAAATTAGCGGCAGAAGGTGCAAAAGTGATTATCAATTATTTCAGCAATGAAGAGCAAGCAAAAGAGACATTGACAGAAATTAAGGATGAGGGCGGTGAAGCAAATATTGTAAAAGGAGATATGACAAAGTCTACTGATGTGCAAAGAGTAGTAAATACAACCCTTGATTTATATGGGCAAGAAATACATATACTAGTGAATAATGCTGGTGGTTTAGTAGCTCGAAAAACGTTGGAAGAAATGGATGAAGATTTTTTTGATCAAGTGATCAGGTTGAATTTAAATTCTACATTTTTGATGACCAAGGCCGTAGTACCACACATGACATCAGGCAGTTCAATAGTCAATATCGCCTCTCAAGCTGGTCGCGATGGCGGCGGGCCAGGGTCATCTGCCTATTCCACTTCTAAAGGTGCTGTTATGACTTTTACCCGTTCAATGGCAAAAGAATTAGGGCCAAAAAATATTCGGGTAAATGCATTATGCCCCGGTATGATATCAACTACTTTCCATGATAGATTCACTACTGATTCCGTTCGAGAAAAAGTTGCAAATGGCACACCACTTAAAAGGGAAGGACAAGCATTTGAGGTAGCTAATTTAGTTGCATGTTTTGCTTCCCATGAAACATCATTTGTTACAGGGGCAAATATTGATATCAATGGAGGTTTGATTTTTTCTTAGAAGTAAAAACTGAAACATATACTACCAAACTGGTGAAACAGAAATTTATCATATCGCTTACAATTGTTTTATTGATTGTTTTTGATCTTGATGCCCAAAAGCATCCTAACTTGATCCTTACAATTGATGGAGTTAAGTCCATGCGTAGCAACATTGGAAAGGTTCCTTTATTTGACCAATCTGTGGAGACTGTTCGAGCCCAAGTAGATGCAGAAATTGAAGCAGGAATCGATGTTCCTATTCCGAAGGATTTAGCGGGTGGCTACACACATGAAAGGCATAAGTCAAACTTCTTTATAATGCAAAAAGCAGGAGTGCTTTTTCAAATCTCAGGTGAAGAGAAATATGGTGTTTATATCCGAGATATGCTCTTGAAATATGCTGATATGTGGCCGACAATCGGGAAGCATCCAGCAGAGAGATCATATGCTAGGGGCAAAATATTTTGGCAATGTTTGAATGATGCCAATTGGTTGGTTTATACAAGTCAGGCTTACGATTGTATTTATGATTGGCTAGACGAGGAAACAAAAATAAAGCTTAATAAGGGTTTATTCAGACCATATGCAGAGTATATTTCTATTGAAAATCCACAGTTCTTCAACAGAATCCACAACCACAGTACTTGGGGTAATGCAGGTGTAGGTATGATAGGGCTGGTGATGGGAGATGAAGAGCTGGTCGAGTGGGCATTATATGGGTTGGATGTTGAAGAATCTGGTGACATTGTAAAGGATAATGATGGAGGAAGCATTAAACTAGAAGGTCAAAGTACAGCAGGATTCCTTGCTCAGATAGACCATTCATTTTCTCCAGATGGCTATTATACTGAGGGACCTTATTACCAAAGGTATGCGATGTATCCCTTCCTGATTTTTGCTCAAGCATTGGCCAACAAAAAACCTGAACTAAAAATCTTGGATTATCGAGAGGGACTCTTGATAAAAGCAGTTGAAACATTGATCAATCAGACCAATGCTCAAGGGGAATTCTTTCCAATAAATGATGCACAAAAAGGAATGTCCTTGTCTTCGCGTGAGCTAGTAAATGCAGTGAGCATGGCGTATCATTATGGAGGAAATAATGCTGGGTTGTTATCGATTATCAAAAAACAAGCACGGGTCCCCATTAATGATTCGGGGCTTGCTGCGGCTAAAGGAATTGCAGAAGGAAAAACAAAACAATATGCTTTTAAAAGTATGGAAATTACTGATGGTGCTGCTGGAGATGAAGGAGCCATTGGTATCATTCGAGCAGATGACCTGACATTGGTTATGAAATATGCAAAGCACGGTATGGGGCATGGCCATTTCGATCGATTAGGTTTCTTATTGTATGACGAAACAGGCGAAGTGATACAGGATTATGGTTCTGCGAGATGGGTGAACATAGAGCACAAAGATGGTGGAGGATATCTAAAAGAAAATAAAAGTTGGGCGAAAGAAACGATTGCGCACAATACACTAGTAATCGATAAGGATTCTCACTTTGATGGTAGCGTTAAGGAGGCTGATAGAACACATGGCACGCCTTATTCTTTTATCATAGATGATAAGCTCCAGTTAATGAGTGCCATAGAAACGAATGCTTACAAAGATATCGAAATGCATCGTACAATGGTTGTGGTTAAAATTGATGAATTGGAAAAACCACTCATCATAGACCTATTTTCGGTGCAGGCCCCTGAAGAGACAAGATATGATTTACCCCTTTATTACATGGGAGAGTTCATGTCCACTAATCAGAAATTTGAAATGAATGATATGCTAGTACCTATGGGTAAAGCGTCTGGTTACCAGCATTTATGGGCAGAGGCAAAAACCACACTTGAAGGAGAGACTTCACGGATGACATGGTTCAACAATAAGAGGTTTTACACTGTCACCTCTTTAGTTGAACCTGGTGATGAAATGATTTTGACTAGAATAGGAGCCAATGATCCCAATTTTAATTTACGAAGAGACCCAGGCATCATCCATAGGAGAAAAAGTGGTAATACACTTTTCGCAAATTTGTATGAAGTACATGGCAGTTATGATTACTCATCTGAGCGTCCTTTAAATTCATACACTTCAATAAATAGCTTGAAAGTGATGCACAAATCGGTAGAATATGTTGCAATTGAATTCCAATTGAAAAGTGGTGAAGAATATCTATTTACTTTTTCACTTAAGAACAAGGATAGCTCCAGTAAACATGTATTATCTACTACTGAAGGGCCATTGGAATGGCAAGGAATATATGATTTTATAAAAACTAATAAATAATAAAATGGAAAGGAATAGTAAAAAATACATCTTAACAGAAAACATGGAATGGGAAGAGTTAGGCGGAGGGGTTTCCAGAAAATTTTTGGGGTATGACAATCAGATAATGATGGTATTGGTAAAGTTTGAAAAAGGAGCTGTTGGCTCTCCACATCAGCATTTTCATACACAGGCTACTTACTGTGCAGCAGGGAAGTTTGAATTTGAAATAGATGGAGAAAAGCAAGTAGTAAACGCAGGTGATGGAGTTTACATTGAGCCAAATCTTTTACACAGTGCTGTTTGCTTAGAAGCTGGGATGCTAATAGATACATTTAGTCCTGTTAGGGAAGACTTTTTAAGCGGAGGTGGAGTGTCCTATTTTGGAAATAACGATTAAAATATTGCAACATGAAAATTCAAGGATTAAGATGGTGGGTAATAGGCTTGATTGCCCTTGCAACAATCATCAATTACATTGATAGACAATCTATAAACGTACTTTGGCCTGAGATTTCAGAACAACTTTATCCAGATAAATCGCTTGATGAGCGAAAGGAGATTTACTCTTTGATTTCTGTAATTTTTGTGTTTTCCTATGCTTTTGGTCAGGCCATATTTGGAAAAATCTTTGACTGGATTGGCACTAGATTGGGTTTTGCGCTCTCGATTGGTGTGTGGTCTGTAGCAACTGCATTACATGCCTTGGCCAGATCATTTGCTGGATTTGCTATTTTCAGGTCTATTTTGGGAATAGCAGAGGCTGGAAACTGGCCAGGGGCCGCAAAAGGAAATGCAGAGTGGTTTCCTACGAAAGAACGTGCGTTTGCACAAGGACTTTTTAATTCTGGCGCAGCCATAGGAGGGATTATATCCATTCCACTCATAGCTTTTTTGACTGTTTACTTCAGTTGGCAAATGATTTTTGTTCTTATAGGTTTAACCGGTTTCTTATGGTTATTACCTTGGATGTATCTGGTGAAGTCACCTCCAAAATATCATCCATGGATAACAGAAGAGGAACGTAAATACATTTTGGACGGTCAGAAAAACGAACAAGCAAGTCTTGAAAATGAAGAAGATGCACCTTCAGAAAATGTATTGGCCCATAGGCAAAGTTGGGGGGTCATTATTGCTTCAGCAGCAATAGATCCCATATGGTGGTTATTTGTTTTTTGGATACCTATTTATTTATCCGAAGTCTATGGAATGGATGTAAAAAGTATTGGTATCTATGGATGGGTACCATATGTTGGCGCAATGTTGGGTGCTTGGTTCGGTGGTCTATTCGCTCAAAACAGAATGAAAGCAGGATGGGATGTAAATAAGACAAGAAAAGCTGTCATTACCTTAGGTTGTTTCATTATGCTTCCTGCACTTCTTGCCATGGCAAATCCTGGTGAACCGATAACTGCTGTACTAATAATGGCAGTAATTCTTTTCGGCTTCCAAACGGCCATTGGTAATGTGCAGACCTTACCAAGTGATTTTTTCAGCGGCAAGTCTGTAGGGACCTTATCAGGATTTGCTGGGATGGCGGCAAAATTGACTGCAGCTGGACTGACCTATTTAGTGCCTTGGTTGACGATGGGTGGCAATTATACACCTGCCTTCGTCATTGGGGCTGCCCTAGCAATTATTGCATTGGCTGGTGTATGGGTCTTATGTGGTAAAATCGAGCCTATTAAATTAAAAGTTAATTAACATTTCAAATTTCAGAAAAATAAAATTATGGAAACAAGATCAAGATTTAGAGTAGCAATAGTAACAGGTGCAACTGGAGGAATAGGCTTTGAAGTTGCCAAAAGATTAGGCAAAGATGGATACATAGTCGCTTTAAATGGCATAGATGATGAAGCTGGTGCTCAAAGGGTCAAAGAACTTGATAATGAGGGTATTACTTCAGAGTACTATGGTTTTGATGTTACCAAAGAAGATGAGGTAACATCAAATATTAAGGCAATTGGTGATAAATATGGTAGGATTGATGTGCTGGTAAATAATGCTGGAGGTTTAGGTGGTAGAGCGAGATTTGAAAACATGACTACAGAATTTTATAGATGTGTGATGGCCTTGAACCTTGACTCTGTATTTTTTGCATCAAGGGCAGCGATTCCATACCTTAAAAATGGAGAAAATCCTACCATTATCAATTATACCTCTAATGCAGGTTGGAATGCAGGAGGACCTGGGGCAGGGATTTATGGGACTTCCAAAGCAGGTGTACATGCTATTACAAGGGCATTGGCCAAGGATTTGGCCGAATATGGAATCAGGGTAAATGCCGTTTCACCAGGTACCATTGATACACCTTTTCATGCCCAGATAAAATCTACAAAACCAGAAGTTTTTGCATCATGGAAGAACAATATTCTATTAGGAAGATTAGGGCAGCCAGAAGAAGTAGCTTCTGTGGTATCTTTTCTATCAAGCAAGGATGCATCATTTATCACCGCTGAAACAGTACAAGTTGGTGGTGGCCAAGCACTAGGGATCTAGAAAAAGTAACTTGGGCTGAATAAACTGAATATGAAAGTCGTCACATTTGGAGAGGTAATGATGAGACTCTCACCTCCTGGGCATGCCAAGTTTTCTCAAGCTGGCATGCTCGAAATAGAATATGGTGGAGGTGAGGCGAATGTAGCCATAGCTTTAGCTTATATGGGTCTCGATACTTGTCATGTTACCCGATTACCAGATAATATGATTGGTAAGTCTGTTACCCAGTATTTACGCCATCATTGGTTGGATACAAGTCATATTATCTATGGCGATGAAGGGATTGGAATGTATTTTTTAGAAAAGGGGGCTGTGCATAGGTCTAGTAAAGTGGTTTATGCAAGGGAAGGTTCTGCTTTTTCAAAGATAACACCCAATATGGTCGATTGGAAAGAGATACTAACAGGGGCAGATTGTTTCCATTGGACAGGCATTACCCCAGCAGTTTCAAAAGGTGCAAGTGATACTTGTATGGCTGCTATAAAAATGGCCAATGAACTTGGTGTAATGGTCTCGGGTGATGTACATTCTAGAAAGAGTCTATGGAAATATGGCAAAACAAAAGAAGAAGTACTCCCAGAATTGATAGGTAGTACTGATGTTATAATCGCAAGTCCTTATGACCTAAATAGTATCTTGTCCATTGGTAATGAAGATTCAAATTTTGAGTCAATCGCAAAAGAACTTCAAGAAATTTATCCGTCTGTGAAAGTAGTCGCGGATAAGGATAGAGAAATGCTCAGTGCTTCACACAATCGAATTCAGGGTAAAATGTGGAAGGACGAAAAACTTATCACTAGTCCATGGTACGATGTAACCCATATAATCGATCGTGTAGGGACAGGTGATGCATTTGCCGCTGGTCTCATTTATGGTCTTTTACATTATGAAAGCAATGAGATTGCATTGAAATATGGAGCAGCGGCATGTGCACTAAAACATACTGTTGAGGGTGATGCCAACATGGTATCTGTTGAAGATGTTACAAGTCTTGTAAAAGGAAATTACGACGGCAGGATAAAGCGTTGATTGAAATATTGAACCGGTTTTGAATTTGAAAGAGCATAAAATGATGAAAATGTAAGTCAAATAATTGGCTTAATACTAAAAGTATAGATATTTACAATAATGTAAATCATTATTTTTCTGTCGGGTTAATTCCGATATATCTCCAGTATTAAACTAAAATAGTTAAATGAAACCTTCAGTTTTAATTATATGTGGGGGTGGCCCAGCCCCCGGAATCAATACTGTAATTGCCACGATTGCCAAAGCATTTATAAAGGACGACTATCGGGTGTTGGGCATCCACCATGGTTATAAAGGATTGTTCTCAGACTCACCAGAGATAAAAGAGTTTGATTTCGATCATGCCGATCGTATTTCGAGTAGGGGAGGTTCAACCCTTATCATGGCTAGGTTTAAACCAAAAGATTCGGATTTCAACACAAGGATATTCAAGAAAGAAAATGTAAGACTTTTAGTTACTATTGGAGGAGACGATACAGCTTCTACTGCTAATCGAGTTACAAAATTTCTCTCGACACAAGGGATAAGTATTAGCAATATACATGTACCCAAAACAATAGATAATGACCTGCCCCTTCCGGATCGTAACCCTACCTTTGGTTTCCATTCCGCAAAAGACGAAGGGGTAAGGATCGGTAATACGGTCTACGAAGATGCAAGGACTGCCAGACAGTGGTTCGTACTATCAACAATGGGGCGATCGGCAGGTCATCTGGCATTTGGGATAGCTACGGGCTGTCACTTTCCCATGATGATTATACCAGAGATGTTCAATAAAACAAGTATATCCCTCAAGAAGATTGTAAATCTAATGATATCATCGATCCTTAAACGTAAACTCATGGGGGTTGAATATGGCGTGGCATTGATCAGTGAGGGGGTTTTCCACATACTAGATATCAATGAGGTTATAGAGAGAGGTATCAATTTCACTTATGATGATCACGGTCATCCGGAGTTAGGCAATGTGAGCAAGGCCCATATCTTCAACCTCATGCTACAGCAGGAACTACACAAATTGGGGCTTTCGGTCAAAACGAGACCAGTTGAATTGGGTTACGAGCTGAGATGTTGCCGACCAATAGGTTTTGATCTAACATTATGTTCTCTTTTAGGACTAGGAGTAAAAAAACTCTATGATGAAGGTATCAGCGGATGCATAGTCTGTGCCAATTCTACTGGCGATATCAAACCATTATACCTTGCTGACTTTGAAGAAAATGGAAAGATACCTCCAAGGCTTGTCGACATGGATTCACAAATAGCTAAGTTATTTTTTGAAAGTATGGATTTTATTGAAGATAATGACTATGAAATGGCTCGAAAGCATGTTTCCAATCCTGAAATTTTCGATTTGAACAAGATTTTGAACTGGATTTAAATTTCAGTATGTAAGAAAAGAAATAATATGTTGATGCAAAAAAATAGGATTACTTCCTTTCACTTACAGTTTTAATGATGAATGGCAAATAATATCATCAAAGATATAACTCAACTGCTCAATACTATTCATGAAAGTATTCAAAGCATCGGATATCGTCAGATAGTGGAATATAAATGTTTAAACGTTCTAACCTCCAAAAGTGAAATGATGAAGAGTGATTCGGACAACCCAACTTGAGTGTATGAAATTTCTTAAAGAAATGCATTGCAGAAGTGTACCGGTAGGATTGAGGATTGGATTTAACTGAATTTAAACTAAATACAAAAAAATCATGTCAACTATTGATCGATACTTTATATTATTTTGAAATCTTTCAGTTTTTAGCTGATAAATAAGATGGTTCCAACTGTTGTACTGCATAAATTTCCACCTCCTTTTTCTTACCTTTTAAAGATACCATTCCCCTAGAGGTATAATCTATGGGTATTTGAGGTTTACGCTGTACATTATCCAACTTAGACTTTAATTTTTTAGAAATCAACAACTCTGCGTTTAGTGCATTGCACTGCCCTTGTATCCTTGCTGCTGTATTGATAGCATCCCCGTGGAATGCAATCTCAATTTTGTATTTACCAATTTCAGTAACGGTAACCCTTCCATAGTGCATACCTGCTTTAAAGTTCGGTTTAGTACCATAGCGTTGTTGATAGTGGCCTGCCCGGGTCTCAATTTGTTTTTTAAAAGCATAAAAAGCCCGAATACAGTTTTGTTTCTTAATCCCTTTAAGTAAAGGCCAAGTTAGTACTGCCTCATCGCCTACATACTGATAAATTTCTGCTTCGTATTCTATTACTGCGCTTAGATCATTAAAGCAATCTTGAATGAGTAGGCTGTATGTTATATTACCTAGCTGTTCTGCCAATTGGGTAGAAGACTGCAAATCTAAGAACATAAAAATACGTTCTTCTTCCCGCGGTGTATAAAATTTCCCTCGTAGTAGTTTTGATAAATTGCCATATCCTAGCATCAAATTTATTTGCCTGAGTATATTAAGAAAGATATCAACAAATATTACATAGGAATAAATAACAAAACTGCCAGTATCGAGAGCAAAATCAAAAATGCTTTGCTGTGTGCCAAAATAAAATTGATAGACCGAATAGGCAGCCAACACCAGGAAAACTAAAAATAGTAAACCATACCCTATGCGGATGAGTAAGAATTTACCTATGGAAACCTTTTTATATATGGTGTCTTCCATATAGAGTTCAGAGATGCCAGCAAAGAAGCCAAGAATAGGTCCTAGGGTAAAAGAAATAAGGAAACTGGCTTTTATATCAAATTTTAAAGTCCCTAATTCTTCTGTACCAATACCCCTGACTACACTCAAAAAAATGAATGCCATGGTCCAACCTACTATGTAGTCCCTAATGGCATTATTTCGGTATTTCTTGTTTATTTTCATGCTTTGAAGATAAATCTTTTGGAATAGATTATGTTCGTTTTAAAGAAAATAAGGTTTTCATCTTGTATGACCCTATAATCCAGCGATTAGCTTAGTCAAGCTCATTGATTAATCGAAACAACTTGTATCTTACTGGCAGTTAGCTTTTGTAAGAAGCCCTAAGGCTGAATGGGCTATTAAGCCTTGCAGGTCGCGCCCATCCTGAAATCTGGCTGGTGGATATAAAGTCCGTAATGACGATTTTTGATTTAATTTGTGGCACTTTAGGTGACCCGGTCCGGGCGACCCCGCATGGAATAGCTCATCAAGAAAAAAGAAATCTACCCCAAAGGCTCATTTTTGATTTAAAAACAGTGCGTATGAAAAAGAAGGTTTCAATGGAGGTAGTAAATCCACTAGCAGCAGGTATTGACGCCACAGCGGCGCTGTTGGCTCCAGGAGTCACTTTGTAAGTATTGGACAGCAAAAGAAAATGTACGGGAGTTTGGGGTCTATACCAAAGACCATAAAGCAATGATCGGTTGGTTGAAAGAGGCCAAGATTACCACTATAGCCATGGAAAGTACCGGTAGCTATCGCCGAGCGACCTCGTGGCAGACGCTTTTCAGTGCCTTACAATTGGCAGGGTTTGAGGTCATATTGGTCAATGGAAGGGATGTCAAGAATGTCAAAGGGAAGAAGACAGATAGCCCAATGCAATTGTGCTGGATTGTACATGGATACAGAAACTACACAGCCTAGGCCTTCTTAGAAGCAGCTATTTGCCAGATGAACATACAAGGAAAGTAAATCAGAACTGGAATGATCTCTTTATTCAAAAAGGAAAACATGTTCTGTTTTAAATTTGCCTAAGTCCAGAAAATTTATGGGACAAGTCGGCAATACTCAGCACTTAAGATCTCAATTTATTTGCAATACATTTATTATAATGCCAAGTGATACAAGGCAGTTGGCATCTTACCTGTTATAAAAGGTGATAAGAAACCAAACACCTGACCCATCGCTGGGGCCTGCCCCTTCAACTGCCAAGGGCAGGTCCTGTACTACGTTTGAAAGTATCTTTACGAAGACAGTATCGCAGATCTTTAAACAATGATAATGGAATCATGGAAGATGCAAAGACATGAAATATCCAAGAACAGAAAGGACAAAGTTCAAAGGTCATCAAGAACACCACTAAAGATAAAAAAGTAGCATTTTGAGACATAAGTAAAAAGGAATTCCCCATGGAATTCCCTAGACTCCTAAAAGGAATTCCTTTTACCCCTTGTTTTTATACAGACATCTCTCCGCTTACCAGTTCCAAGGGAATTCCCTTGCAAAAGAATATAGCAAAAACCCAAGTTGTGGCATATCGAAAGTAACCGTGAAGACTTTGGTTAAAAAGAGGTCCAGTTGAAATATCATAAGTGTCCAAATAGTAATAAAATGAACCTCTAGTATCCTTCATTTTTTATGGCAAGGGTGGTAGTTGGCCAATATTGGGACATGCTACTGTAAAGTTATATTTTAGTGGTATTATGACCAGATATCTGAGAAGGAAAGGGTAGCAGTAAGGTCTTTCGGGTATGAAATATTATGAAGTGCGCTATTATCTGACCATTTTCTCAATACAATCAAAAGCCTTTAATGGAATCAGATGAAAATAGCTTAAACCCTTATCTAAAAAGAGTGTCCAATTGAGTTATCGATAGCTAATTACAAGCAATTGTACTTTATAAAGAATCAACAATTTAAGGTCAATTTTGCCAATATCCTTAACAAAACAGTATGTAAATCATTGATTTTCCCTGTTTTTAGAAGCATATAATTGGTTGTATGTTTACCATAGAAAGTTAGCTTGGAATAGTGCAATTTACATTTGACGGTCTCTTTGTAAAAGCCAATTGGGGATTAGTAGGGCTCGAATAACTGGAGCAAGGATGCTCGTCTGCTTTTAAAATAGTTTCCTCGACTGACCGGACCAACTCCTAAGAATTGGATGCCATCATCCCATTTGCCCACCTAGCAAAACAATTATCACCTTTTAAAAATCAGTGTTATTTAAAAAGTGATGATAAGTATAATTTCACCTTCATAAAATATTTACTGATTATATCATATTGAAATACCATATTAAAAATAGGATAATACTTTATGATTTTTTATTTTGTGAAATATACAACATCCAAAAAATATAAAACCAGTTCAATATAATCTACTATAAAACCGGTCACTAGAAACTGCAATATTTTAATAATAACTGATACTATATAAAATGAATAAAAGTGAAAACCATCAAATTGCATCTTCGAATGGGAACAATAAAGATGGTTTTCAAGGAATCGAGTTGCCTTCTATCGAACCACCCAAAGGGGGCGGGGCCATCAGAGGTATAGATGAAAAGTTCAATGTGAACCCTACCAATGGATCTTCGAATATTTCAATTCCTTTGCCATTATCACCAGGAAGAGGTGATTTCACTCCAGCGTTGGCACTTCAATATAATTCTGGTACTGGCAATGGACCATTTGGTATAGGCTGGCAGTTGGGCATCCCATCGATACAGGTCAAGACAGACAAAGGACTGCCTACATACACAGAGAAAGATACCTTTCAATTAACGGGTGTCGAAGATCTCGTACCATACCTCAAAAAGAACGACAACGGAGATTGGGAAAAAGAAAGCAGATCCGAAGGAGATCATATCATAACCCGATATAGGCCCAGAAAGGAAAGTAGTCATGACAAGATAGAAAAAATAGCGCACCCTGTTGAAGGTATTTTTTGGAAACTCACCTCACGGGACAATATCGTTACTTTTTTTGGCCCAGATGCAAACTCAAGGCTTTTCGACCCAACCGACCCTACAAGGATTTTCAAATGGCTGGCAGCATTCAGTCATGATAACAAAGGCAACTGGATAAAGTACGGATATAAAAAGGAAGACCTCGAAAATGTCCAAAATGATATACATGAATCCCATCGATTGGAAGGAAGTACATCCGTTACCAATATTTATCTAAAAAGTGTGAAATACGGGAACAAAAATGCTTTTTATGCGGATAATGTCAGATCATATAATCCTTTTTTCACCTTATTAGAAGACCATAGTTTTGAGCTTGTCCTCGATTATGGTGAGCATGATTTGGAACGGCCAAACCCTTTAGAATCAGCAACTAAAAAATGGGACTGTAGGGAAGACCCTTTTTCATACTATAGAGCAGGTTTTGAAATACGTACTTATCGATTATGCAAAAGGGTCTTGATGTTCCATCACTTTGAAGAGCTAGGACAGGAGCCCTATTTGGTAAAAAGCTTTGAGTTGGCCTATAAGGCAAACGAAGACCTAACAAATACCTATGGGCTGAGTGAGACGACCTACCTATCGGCTGCCATACAGAGCGGTTATATCCGAAAAGATGACGGCAGTTACTCCAAAAAACCTTTTCCTCCCATGACCTTCGGGTACCAACCTTTGGAGTGGAATACAGAAGTGGAAAAGGTATCAAGGGAAATGCTGGAAAACAGTCCTGTAGGTTTTACTAATGATTATCAATTAATTGACCTACATGGAGAGGGAATCCCAGGGATATTGATGGACCAGGAAGGAGCATGGTATTACAAGAATAACTTGGGGGGGTATGACGGAGAGGGGGTCAAGTTTTCCCCGATGGCCCTGGTTTCACAGAAAACATCCATAAATGGCCTGCGAAATGGGAATGTCTCATTACAGGACCTTGAGGCCAACGGTCAAAAACAATTGGTCATCGGCTCCGATAGCCTTCAAGGTTTTCACCAACTAACTACAATAGAAGGAAAGGTCGAACCAGAAGTTGATGCTTTTGTGCCGTTCAGTTCCATCCCGAACAGGGACTGGAAGGGAGCAAGTACCAGGTTCATAGACCTGAACGGTGACGGAAAGGCCGAGTTGGTCATTTCGGAGGAAAACGTGTTCCTATGGTACGAAAGCCTTGGCAAAGAGGGCTATCAAGAAGCCAAGACTTCTCTTAAACCTTTTGACGAAGATGCGCCTTCTATGCTATTTGCTGATACAGCAGAAAGCATTTACTTGGCAGATTTCTCAGGTGACGGGCTCACGGATATCGTCAGGATAAGGAACGGAGAGGTCTGTTACTGGCCAAATTTGGGGCATGGAAGGTTTGGCAAAAGGGTGAATATGTCCCATGCCCCTTTGTTCGACCATGCTGATGGCTATGATCCAAAATACCTGCACCTGGTCGATATCAGTGGAACAGGTGTGTCCGATATCCTGTACCTTGGAGGGACCGGTTTTAATGCATATATCAATTTGAGTGGGAATGGATGGAGCAATGGTAAGGAAATATCTCCTTTCACTTCTATGGACAACAGTGGCAGACTATCCGTGGCCGACATTTTGGGTACCGGTACCGCATGTATCATCTGGTCCTCGGACCTGCCCAATGAGCATCCATTGCGGTACATCGATCTGATGGGCAGTAAGAAGCCACACCTTATGACCAGCTACTCCAACAGTATGGGAAAAGAGGTCATTTTTTCCTACAAACATTCTACCTATCATTATCTGAAAGCAAAGCACGAAAGTAGGCCCTGGCTGACCAAATTGCCATTCCCGGTACACGTGATCGATACGGTCACGGTAAAAGACCATATCTCTGCTTCTGAACTGGCAACTTCCTATCATTACTACCACGGCTTTTATGATCATGAGGATAGGGAGTTCCGGGGTTTTGGGAGGGTGGACCAGATAGACCAAGAATCTTTTCAAGCGACTTTCGAAACCTACAAAGAAGAAGATGCTTTGGACATGCCACCGGTACTCACCAAAACATGGACGCATCTGGGCTCCTATCTCAGGCAAGGTATCTTTTCCAAACAGTACCAAGAAGAATATTACCATGATGATGCACTAACCCATGGATTTCCCGATAGTGCGATTGAAACGGAGGAAGATTTGACATATGAAGAATATCGAGAGGCTGTGAGAAATTTAAAGGGCATGACCCTTCGCCAAGAGGTATATGCCTTGGACGGGAACGAAAAGGAGACAATCCCTTTCACTATTACTGAGGGCAACCATACGATAAAGCCCTTACAACCCAAACAAGGTAATGAACATGGCGTATATCAGATACTTGAGAGGGAGACACTTACCTATACCTCTGAAAGGAACACGGTAGACCCAAGGATAGCACACCAGTTCTCACTTTCCCATGATGAGTATGGGCATCCCTTGCAGTCTTTACAGATAGCCTACCCAAGAAGGAGTGGAACAGTAGGTACTCATCTCGAACAGATGAAGCTCCATGCCACACTTACGACCATGACCTATGAAAATGAAGTAGGGGAGTATTATAGATTGGGATTGCCACTAGGACAAAAAAGTTTTGAAATCAATGGCCTTTCGCTGGCACCAGATGCCCTGTTCGAGTGGGAGGATATCCGGTCCCAACTGGCCGATGTAATGGCCGGGAATGCCCAGATCTTACATCATGAAGAATTTACAAATGGAGTAGGGGCCAAGTTACTCAATGCAAAAAATACATTTTACAAAGAAGGTAACCTAAGGCGATTTGCCCTTATCGACCATGAGGAACGGATGCTCATGAGCGAGATTTGGCCATCTATGGCCTATGATGGCAAGGTCGATGATGTCATGCTACAAGAGGCCGGCTATCATCTCAAAGAAGGGCATTGGTGGATAAGTTCAGATAAGTTAGGCTATCATGATGCTACTGGATTTTATAGTTTGAAACAAAGTGAAGACATATTTGGGAACGTGACCTCTATAGGTTATGATGCCTATTACATGGGCGTGACCGGGGCCGAAGATGCATTGGTCAACAAGGTCAGTGCTGAAATAGATTACCGGACTTTGGCCATCAAGAAAACGACCGATATCAACGGTACGATAGCAGAGACCTTGACCGATGAGCTGGGCATGGTCATCGCCAATACAGTATATGGTACAGAAGAGGGTGTAACGAAAGGGGATGCACCTATATCCGGATATCAGATAGTACCTACTACTTCATTGGACACTATAATTCAGGCCCCTTTAGATTATTTACAAAATGCTACTACTTTTTTCTATTATCATCTTGAACCTTGGGAACAAGGTAATTTACCGCCACACTTTATAAGCCTTCAAAGGGAAGTACATGTAAGCGAACTATCAGAAGATGAAGTAACCCCTATACAGATAAGTTTAGGTTATTCCGATGGGTTTGGGCGGGAACTACAATCCAAGGTCAAACATAGTGAGAGTCAATGGTTAGTCTCTGGCAGGACTATTTATAACAACAAGGAGAGACCGATCAAGCAATATGAGCCTTTCTTTTCGGATACCTATCTTTTTCAATCAGAAGAAGAGATAGGGCCAGTGGGCGTTACCCCTATTATGCACTACGATGCTTTAGGAAGGTCGATCCGTACCGATCTGCCCGATGGCTTCCACAGTAAGGTGGAATACGACCCTTGGCAGGTAAGCAGTTATGACCAGAACGATACCGTATTGGACTCCCAAGCCTATATCGAAAGAGCTGGCCTACCCGCAGATGACCTCAAGAGAATGTCCTTGGACAAGGCAGCTGTCCATTACAATACACCTTCGAAGGTTGTTTTGGATCCCCTTGGACGGGAGTTCAGGGTAGAGCAAATGAAAAGTGAAGGAGGGGCACCATTGGTTACCTACACCGAATTTGATATCCAGGGCAATGCGCTCTCACAAACAGATGCTAGGCAATATGTGGCCAATCAGTCGAGAAGTGAAGGGGATAAGGTCAATAATTTCAAGTATACATACGACCTGTTGGGTAATCCACTCCGGACAATAAGCCAAGATGCTGGAACTACTTACACATTACTCAATGCCAAGGGTAATCCTTTGTATTCTTGGAATGCCAGAGGATACAGAATTAAAATCAACTATGATGTACTTCACCGCCCAACAGATACTATAGTTACAGGCGAAGGCCTTGATATAACTGCCCAAAAAATCATCTATGGTACGGACGCTGCCAAGAACCAGAACGGTGTGGCTATCATCAGCTATGACCAATCCGGAAAATCAGAGAATATCCAAATTGATTTTAAAGGACGGGTACTACAATCTTCTAAACAATTATGCAGCGATTACAAAAGGGAACCCGATTGGAGTGACATTGCCCAAGTAGGAATGGAGGATGAGATCTATACGACCCACTTCACTTATGATGCCTTGGGAAGGGCAGTGAAGACCATATTGCCAGATGGTAGCGTACACACCCCGACCTATCACCATATTGGATGGCTGAAGGGCATGGAAGTCCGATTAAGGGGAGAGGTTTTCGGGGAAGAATCCTCAGCACAGCCGACCCAATTTGTGAACGATATTACCTATGATGCCAAGGGACAGCGGACCAAGATATTCTATGGTAATGGAGTGAGTACGACGTATACCTATGATGAAAAGAACTATCGCTTGACAAGACTATTGACCCAAAGGCAGGAGACAAAAGGGGCACAAACAGTACTGCAAGACATTGAATATGTATATGATCCATTAGGGAACATTGTACGGATAACCGACCAAAGCCATAATAAGGTATTCAATGCAGGACAGCAGGTAGACCCGACCGTGGACTTTGTGTATGATGCCCTTTATCAATTGATAGAGGCCACAGGTAGGGAACATAGGGGATTGGCAAAAAACACGCACCAAGAGTTTGCCGATGTGTTGAAAAGTACTCAAATGGTAGATACAAATGATGCCGATGCATTGGGCAACTATACGAGGAGATACACCTATGATGACAGTGGAAACTTCATAAGTTTACAACATACAGGTACTAACTCATTTACAAGGAACTTTACCGTGTCTGAGCGGAGCAATCGGGCGATTAGCGATGAGATGGACGGAAGTGTTACTGTGGACTCCTATTTTGATGAAGCGGGCAATTTGTTGCAACTCGAACATTTGGCAAGCATAAGTTGGAATTATAGGAACAACATTGCTTCAGCAACCATAGTGGAGCGACGAATAGAAGATGAAGAAGGAAATCTAGTGGACATCAGTGATGCGGAGTATTATGTCTATGATGCCCAAGGGCAGCGTACCCGAAAGGTGAAGGAGACCTACAATACCAATGGCGACCTGCTCTGGAAAGAGGAAAAGATATACTTGGGAGGGATAGAGGTAAAGAAGAATTATTTTGGGAATGCCCCGCATGGGGATGCCCCGCAAATAAGGGAGAATAGGAGTACAGTGCATATAATGGATGACCAGAAACGCATTGCCTTGGTGCATTATTGGGAAACCTCGAATGATACTTCAGTTACCCCAAATTCAAACAAGATACATTTTCAACTGGGCAACCACTTGGGCTCTGCCAGTATGGAACTGGATGATCAAGGGCAGTTGATTTCCTATGAAGAGTACTTCCCGTTTGGAGGTACTGCCTACACGGCAGGAAGCAGTTTAACAGAAGTAAAACTAAAAGAGTACCGCTATACAGTGAAGGAAAAGGACGATACCACAGGACTTTACTACTACGGTGCCCGATACTATGCTCCGTGGATGGGCAGGTGGCTCAATCCTGATCCTGCAGGGACTGTAGATGGGTTGAATTTGTTTGCGTATGTGAGGAATAATCCAATGATTTTTATTGACCCAACTGGGAATATGTTTATATGGGTATATCTTTCTATACCGTTAGCTCAAGCACCAGCAGATGAAAAAGATATTGTAGAAGATAATTCAGGGCTTTACTTTTGGGGAGGCGTTGGTTTAGGTATGGGTGCAATGGCAGCACCAGCGACTGTTGCCGCAGCCCCTAGTGCAGAAACACTATTTGTTGGTAGTGCCCGTTATGCCCCTTATTCTGGAGATATTGTAAATATATTATATGGATTTGTGTCAGATGACCCTTCAGAAATAGCCCCATCTTTCTCCCCGGTTTCCAGTGATGCAGGTGTCGCTGCTAGAAGAGGACTAAAATCAGTAGTAGAGATAGGAAGTGAATATACTGATGATTTACTGAAAATTTCCGATGATATTCCTACTCGTAAATTAGGTGAATCCCTACCTACTCAATACATAGATGAAGTATTTGAAACTTCTATTGATAGCGTTGATGATATTATAAGAGAGTTTGAATTAAATTCTGTAGATGAATTATGGGCCGAAAGTTGGAAAAAGGCAGTATCCAAAAAACTTGCATCTAAAAGTGACAATGCTGTTAAAAAATATGCTAAAAAGGTTGCTGAGGGAGAAAAAATTGATCCTAAAGAAGCAGAAAGTGCTTATAATGCAGTAAGAAGTGAATTTAAAAAAGTACTTGAAAAGGAATATGGTGAAAATTTTATTGAAGGGTACGAACTAGAGCACTTAAATACCAAAAGTGTTTTTGTTATGGATGCTTTGAATCCTAAAAATCTATTTGTAGTTGATCGTCCTCTTCACGAAGTAATTACAGATTTGAAAGCGCAAGACACTAGCTTATGGAGGGCTCCGAATCACCCTGATATGGTTCTTGATTTAGATGACGAATTTATTAATTGGCTTAAACAAGCGTATCAAAGTTTGAATTGACAAATCACAACCTCGGTTTGTGAGTCACAAACCGAGGCCCTAACTAATCTGTGACTAACGGAACAAGGATTTTTGGATTATGCGTAACCCCTATAAGTACTCAAACCTTATAATTCACCAACAACATCACTTCAACCAAATTTTCACTATCATTTTGATTAACGGATAGAGAAAAAGGCGTGTCAAAGTCAATCTCGGTATAATTACCCTGTAACAAAGGCAATTCACTGGCTGGGGCAAGAGTTACCGCATTTTGGTCTATGCTAAGGTTAATATTGCTACTACCATCTTTGGTTCGTACCAATACCATCACCGATTCAATCGTAAGGTTATCAAAAGATTGGGTGAGGTAGGGGAGTCGTCTTTGTTCTATAGTTACATCAGTATTATGCTGAGTTTTTAATAAATACCATTGGTTGGGCATGTCTTTTCTCAAATCAACTAAATGGAAAAGTCCTGTATTTCCCAAATCTTTTTCTAAGGCTTCTAAACGTTGTTTTAAGTTTGCACTGGAGGCACTTTTTAAGGTTTCACCTCCTTCTCGGGCAGTATAATTCATGAGTATTATTGCATCGGTAATACTCCCATAATTGAACTGTTTTACCTCAGTAGGTAATTCCAATCGCCAACGACTTACTGCACCATTGCGTTCAAAAGGCAGGTATCTTTCATCCCTAAAGTTGAGTTCAAACATACCACTATCGTTTTGAGCATGGCTCGCAGCAATAGCCTTTATTGTATTCAATTCATACACAAATCGCTCATCGTTATTCGGGTCTTCTGCATAGTCGGTAGTGAGGCTGGTTTCTTTTCTATATTTGTTGCTCAACATAGTCAATTTAGCATTAATAGAGGTATATGGTCCTGTAACACAAGGTATACTGATACTCACCGATTTAATTCGCCTAAAATAATGCCCTGGGTAGTCCATATCGAATAACACTTCAGGTATCTCAAACTCGCAAACACCTGTGAGTCTTAGGTTAAGAATTGCTATAGGGTCTAATAAGGCCAGAGAAATACTTTTACTAATCTCATATTCCCTACTGTTATTTTCTAGGTAGCTTACATCCATTCTGCGGATATCTAATAACAGTTTTTCTCCTGCCATTAAACCCTTTTTCAGACTATTCCAATACCCGAACTTGATAAAGGATATATTTTCTATCCCCAATTCATGTTTGTAACACATCTCTGCTCTTTTTGCCATTTCAAAAGCCAATTGGTAGGTCTGGAAATACACTGAAGACATCTGTGAGAGCATCCAATTGTATAGTTGGGCATTCGTAAACTTATCTTTTATAAATGCAGTAGCCTCTTCTGCCAATTCTATTTGTCGCTTATGGTTGCTCAATTCAAGCTCTGCCATCGCGATTTTTATATCGATACCAACCAGTTGTTTGTCCATTTGCTTCAGCTCTGACTCAGCTAATTCTACTTGATGATCCCATTCTTCTTTTCTTCTATCAAATTGTCCTACGGTTTGAGCCATACCAGCTGCTGTTTGCATAAAATCTGAAAATGAGTTTAATACATTAACACCTGTTTTAACGGGTTCTTGTGGTTTTTGAGTAGTCATAAGACCAACAGGTGAAGCAATACCTGCCAATCCAGCTGTAGCTCTTGGAATAAATGTGAGAGGTGCGCTACTGGCTTCTGCTATTTGTGCACCAACTCTAAAATACCAACTTACGCCCCTAAGAATTAAGTCTAAGCTCTCGCCTAAATTTAGGTGCTTTCGGTTCTTATAAAAGTTTAATCGGATTTCTATAGTATTTTTATTTTGTTCAATTGATTCCTTTTGATTCTTTAATTCTCTAATTGCCTCTCTTTTAATGTCTGTGTTTAATTTGAGTAGTTCTATTTCTTGTTCAGATTTCATTAAAGAAAGGGTCTCTGCGTCCCTTTTTTCAGAAATACTCAGTAATTGATTTCCTAAAGATTTTACATTTTCTATTAGTTCTACTGCTTTCTGTAATATATAGTTGAAACGGTAATGGGGCAAAGGTGCTGTTAGGCTGCCCACTACTGAAGCCAAATTTACCCCAGACGCAGCTGCATTCACCAAAAGAGCAGGGTCTATTGGAGGTTGAAACAAAGGAAGTTTCCGGAATACTCCATCAATATTTAAGCAATTTCTTATTTTAAAAAGCCTGTCGGAAACCGTATCCCAATAGTCTAGCATATGGTCGTTAAAAGGCAAACAAAATTGACCTAATACACCTAATATACCTTGAGCACCTGATAGACTTGTATCTAAGTTGCTCCCATTCCCTTGAACCGATTGAGTTAGAACAGACTGTGTATTTAGTAGTTCATCAACAGTTTTAAACTGAGTACTTTGATTGTTTTCAATCAAAAGCGGTCGTTCACCAAGAATGTTGTGTGCTAGTATATAGAGTTGTGTAGCTTCATTGATAGATTCCATAGTGTCCTGCCTAAATAATTGGTCGCCCCATGCGATCAAATTATCCAAGTATTTCATTACAGTCATGCGCATAAAAGCTACTATCCTGAAACGAGCAATAGCATAGGGCTGAAAAGGATTAGCTTCCCATTCATTGATTAAGGTATCTAGACTCATGCCCTCAGTGTCGTCTACTCTTTCTAGTTGTTCCTCCAAATCTTCGTAACTGGCACCCCATAGTTGAGCATAATAGAATGGCTTAACTTTCCAATACTTTTCCATCCCAATACCATCTTTAGCTGTAGGTTCAAAAATATAATGAAACCATTGCTGTGCTTCTTCAAATTTTTGGTTCTGTGTTAAACGGGTGGCAATCATCATGGGTATGTGGAAAAAAACCTCCCAATTGTATTGGTCATAGGCACTACCATAGGAAAAATCGATTACTTCCCTAGGCTCTCCTTCTACTACTTGGCGGTTAGGTAAATAAGAAGTTTCAAAATTAAATTTTGGTAATGTATCTGTTTTTTGTCTTACTAAATCATGGGAATCTCTTGTGCCTTGTACATTTGGGTCAGGTGCGTACAAACTTTCAACGCCAAATCTTCTTACCTGTCTTAGATAGGCACAAGCATAGGCATGGTAATGTTCGGTGACTTTATATTTTACATCAAATTTTAAATCAGGAACTTCGTATTCTTTACCCCAATCTTTGCCAAGTTCAAGCTCGTCAAAGAATCCATCTTGTAGTGGTTCTTGTTTTATTCTTTTAGTAGGTAGGCCTCTTTTTTGGTATTCATAGTTTTTGTCTAAAATGCTATCAGTAGTTAAATTTTTTTCTATATTTTTTGTTGAGTTAACTTTAGGGGTTTCACTAGTTTTAATGAAAAAGAAAGTACGATTTCTGTCAGCAATAAAAAAACAATTTTCTTCTGATTCCTCAATGCAACCTGTCACTCCTGAAAGCTCTTTTAAGGCTTTTTTGGAAAGTATAACAGTACCATCATGTAATGACAAATCTCTTTCTATACCGGCAATTACAGTCAAAATGAAGTGCTTAGTATTGATCAGGTGACCGTTATTAAAGAAAATCCAATCATTATTTGTCTCATGGATTGATTGCACTACGTTCATATCTCCTGTACAATTATCCATTTGAAAATAGCCTAGGAGTTTATCATCATTTCTTGTTTTGCCGGGGATATCACTTCCGTAAACATTAATTTTAAATATGACTTTATTTGAATCAATAGTAAATCTATACTCATAAGGAGTTACACCTTCTTCACCTTTTAGATAACCCTTAGAGAGGAATTTACCACTCCATTTATCTCTCTTTTTCTTTATCCAATTAATATCTATTTCTTGATAAGTGTATTTCGCCTTGATTTCTACATTCTTATTATCTGTAAGGTCCTTTAATTCTGCATCCAATATTTCAATTTCTGTATTTATCCTCTCTTTTTCTGCATCATATTTAGCTTTTTGTTCCTTTATGTATTGTTGTACGGGACTATAAGCTTGATCACCTATCATTTCATTATATGTATCATAGAGTTTTTCTGCCTTATTTAACTCATCTTGCAAATCATCCAATTCATTTTCCAAATCGCTTATTTGATTATGAATTGAATCATTACTATAATCTTCTTCATTCAACTGCTCATTAAAACTTGGCCAGCACACATAAAGCTCTCCACTATAGACTCCTAGTATTACCTGTTCAGATTCAATTTCCACATCTATTTTTTCCCAAGGTGTCCATACTTCTTTGTTTTGCCATTTTCTTAAGTAATAAGCGTGTGGATAATTGCTGGTTCTTGCCACTACGTATACTGTGTTTTCTTTGGTATAATCGTAGAGATTAATAATTTCTAATTGAGAAACTTCATGAAGTCGTTCCAAATACCCTGTAACAGCATTTTCTGCTAATTCATTGTTCAATTCTCCTTGCATTAAAGCCTGTTCAAATTCTTTAAAGAAAGGTGTCTTATCATCTCTAAGGTCTGGTTCTAACCAGTTTTCAGGGTAGGCAAATACTTTTACATTAGCCTCCCAAACACGGTAGTTTTTGCGCCATTTCCATTCTGCAGCGTCTTCCTTAAAAAAATCCAACGCTTTGCCATTGCTCGGGTCAAACTCAAGCCCCAATAAAATGCGTTGTATAAATTGTTGTACAGAGGCTATGGCCTGCTTGGTTCTTGAAGTAGTAAAGCAAGCACCCATGTCTACATCTATTAAATAAAAGGCATACACTTGTTCATGGCTTAAATCTAAGCCGCCTCTAGTCCGTACAAATTCTACTAAGGCATCACGTTGTCTTTCACGTATGTTACTCCTTAATTTTCCAGATACCTGTGCCCAACTAGTATGGTCATAGTGTTTCTTTACCGCCGCCTTGGCAATATTTGCTGCATCAATATTCGTAATAGGTTCTGCTAGTTTAAGTAGTTTTTCAGCTTCTATGCCCAAATGGGTCAAATGCCAGCAGGCTTTCTGCAGCCTATGTAACAGTTGGATATTTTTATAACCGTTAGGAAATTGAATATTGATGGCATTTTTTGCTGTTAGTAATTCTATATCTTTTGTAGTTACATTGAACAATATTGCCAAACGATTATAGGCCTCTTGTTCAGCCATACTGTTATTTAAAAGATCGGTCAAGAAAGCATAAATATCATCGCTTTCGTACTGTATATCTTCATCGATTTGTTTCAGTTGAAATAGATTGTACCAGTTAGATAAATTGGCATTTCCCAAAGTAGAAAAATCCAATAACGTTAAATCATTATAAAACTCATTGGTAAAAGCTATTTCTTCTGCGTTTAATCCTAATACTGATACCAAAGCGGCTTGCTTCATTAAAAGTTGTAACCCATCTTTAGCATTTTCTATGGTAGTGGCTTCATTATCTAGAAATCCATCTGACGCCAAAACTACAGTCAAATCCTCTGTATTAGCTGGTCTTGCCTTTATTAGTTCTTCAACTTGTGCTATCTCTATTTCAGAAAAATCTGATAATGCTTGAAGTATAGTGGCTGTAAAATCAATAGTACTATTTTGATCAACCGCATAGGTAATTTTTTCAGCTATCAACTGCTCACGGATTTGTGTTACCCATTCATCTATATCTTCTTCAGAAGGAGCTATATTACCGTCTTCTTTCGCGATATTTTGTAAAGCGTATAGAAGTAAACCTACATCTATACCTTTAGCAATATGTGTCTCAATAAGTATGAGGTAGAGTAAAGTACCTGCAGGGCCAGGTAATTCTGTACGTGAAGGCCCTAGTGGATAGCCTATTAATTTCTGCCAATCTAATAGCTCACTTATAGAAATACCCAATGCCCTTGCCATTGAAGCCTGCCTAAAAATTTCTGATACATTAGCTAGGTTTAAGAGTATTTCATTGTTTAAGGTTGTCAGATGGCCATGATCAATAATCTCGAACAGCTCACTACTACTAATGTTGCAACCCGCCAGCACTGTCATGGAGCTTTCTGGATGCAGCTCCCAAAAATCTTCCCCATTTGTAATAGTGATATTTTTTGCCAGCCACTTATGTTCGGTGTCTTGTAAATCAATTACTGCCATTTCAGCCTCTGAACCTCGACCTTTTATGTTAAATACATCGTCAATTAGATTTAATGCACTATCTTCTACTATGGCATTTACACTGTTTAAAACAAAATTTCTATAATAAATTGATTTTTTGTCTCTGTAGTTGATGGTGTATAGGTTACCAAACCAAGTGGCGATTTCATCTATTGGTGTCTTAAATCTATGGTACAATTCGGCTACTGTACCTAGGTTAGCCAAAGTAAAACTATCTAATTTTGCACTTTTGGCAATGTTTTGTAATGCTGCATCCAATTCGCTTACATGCCATCCAGTTTTATTGATAATTCTAGTAAACCTATGAAATCTGTCTAACAGGCCATTATTATCTGTACTAGTAAAAGTAAAGTTTGCATTATCTAAATCAGAAAGGTCAGTTGGTATAATTTGCTTATCATCTGGATTTACAAAATAACTGGTAAAAATTCCCTCAACATCCTCAAAACTCATAGAAGCTCTTTTTAGAAACTTTCTCACATTTTTTAAATCAACAGCAGGATTTCCTGTTTGCCAAATAAGTGTTCTCTTAGCAGCATTATTGGCAGGGTTTACAACTATAAATGCCTCAGTAGGATCTATTCCTAACCGTTCCGTAGCTACTTCCAAAAGCTTTAGTTTATTGCTATCTGGACGCACAATAGCCATAATTTCAGTGCGATCCGTGATAACTTGAGCAAGATAAGTCCTTACTTCATCTGCCCATAAATTGTAAGGCAAGCCCCAAGGTGCTGTATTAACCCTTAATTTTTTATTGTAGGCTTCTTTTTGTAAATACTCTGGATGAGCAGCTAATTCTTCAGCGGTCCAAGTGGTTTGTAGGTCAAGGCTGCTTTCAATTAGCCAATCATCAGGGATTTTAAACACCAGTGAACTTGTTGCTACCACATGCTCAAGCAATTCGTTAACTAGGTCTATATAAGGTAGGGGAGTATGTGAATTTTCACAATTAAGCTGTAGGTTTTTAATATCGGGCCGTCTCTCAAATAATAATTGAGCCCCTGATTTACCTTGAAGATCGGGAGACGTATTTGAGCGCTCTAAGAATCTAAGCATATCTATAAGATAAGCCGATGGACTAAAAGCCGATATACAATGTTCACATCCATTGCTACCTTTATCTCCAAACAATGCAGCAATGGTAGGCTCAATCTTCACAGGTTGATCACTATCCGTTTGTACTTTATGGATATTTGTTAGCGCTTGTTGGCTAAGTAGTCCTAAAGATTGTTGGTGTTGTGCGTTTTTATAGATGTTAGTAGATAGCTTTTCTGTCAAGCCCTGTTTTTTCATGTTTATATTAAAACCACCTCTTCCTTCTTGTAGGATAGCATCTGCCCCTTGATAATCAGCTAACCAAAGCGATTTAAAACTTGTAATTCTGTCATGATTTGGGGAAAGATGAAAGAGATTCTCAGCCCTTAGTAGAGTTTCCTTTTGCTTTAGAGGAATATTAATTTTATTCTCTTGTTGGTATTCTTCTATATTATCTTTTGTGAAATCAAATGATTCGTTGTTTTTAAACCAATTTTGCAAAGCAGGGATATTGATTTTTTTATCCTTAATCAATTCTTGATGAAACACTTCAGTAGGGTAAGCCTTTTCTATCGATTGATAGATTCCAGTGGCCAGTTCTTCATGATATATATTTTTTTCTACATTTTGAGGTGGTGTAGTGTGTTTCTTTACAATTTTTGACCAATCTGATTTTGATATTTTGGCTAAGTCTTTAGGATTTTTTACCTCAAATTCTTCTTTTATTGCCTGTAGTAGTTCAGGTTGCGAAATGGAAAACTCAATTAGTGCTAAAGTATCTTTCAGTATTTTACCAATATTACCAACTATTTTCCCAGTTTCGATCAGCTGTTCTATTACTGCAACTTTAGAAGTATTGCTTTTATAGTATGCATCTAAGAAAGTTTGAATTGTTTTTTGCCCAATACCATTTTCTATCAGTGTCTTAAGCCATGGCTCTTTGTTTTTTATTTTATAGGTAATCCTTAAACTTCTAAATGTATTTAAAAAAGAATCCTTATTAGTAAACTTTACTAAGTTATTGTTTTCTGCTTTTAGAATAAGTGATTTTATTTGAGCATCTCTCAGTTCTAAAAGTGATATTACATTTTTACTTTTCTCACTAGCCAGATAGGCGAAGAATAACTTACTTACGCTCTCAATTATTTTGCTTTTATCTTTTTCGGCAATTTTTAAACTAAATATTCTTGCTTTTAGAAATAAGTTAATGAGTTTAACTTTTAATCCGGTTTCTTTTGCCAATAGTTTGACATCGTTTTGAGTAGCTACATTAACCAACCTGTTTAAATCATATTTAGCAGTTTGATTTGCTATTATGTCATAGGTGGTTGGAATTACATGTTTTGAGGATGAAATCTCAATGTCTATTTTTTCATTTTTGCGGTTCAATTTTCGCATTTTTGAAGAACCAATTATGGTTTCATTTGTAGTTGCTGGACTATATGCCTTTGCAATTACATGAATGTTACTGGTATTATTAACAGGTATTTTTTCCGGGTCAAATGTTATTTTGTATTCGCCATTTTCATTGGTGGTGGTTCTAGAGATTTCATCTAAATTTCCTATAGATTTTTGGAAAAGACGCACGTGAATACCTTTTAAAGGCAGGTTTTCAGAATTTAAGGTCAGTCCCGATACTAGAAAACTCTTCTTGTCTTCTTTTTTGGTTTTCTCTACATCCCCATCGTTTGTAATCAAGTCAACTTCCACTTTCAGGGTTAGGAGTCTTTCTTGAAGTTTTGAGGCAATTTGCTTATTTTTTCCTGAATAGACAGTGCCACCATTCTGTATTAAATCTTTTATTTTGTTGTCATCTAACCCTAAAGGAGCTTGTTTCAATGCTTTTGCTACCTCTACTTTATTGACTTTTACTCCAGTTATCCTGATTTCGTAATTCATTATTAGCTGCTTTTTTTGTTAAGGTAATGTTCCTAAAGAGTCGGTTTGAGGATTAATAATTGCTGGCAGTTTGCTCATCATGGTAATTGTACAAAAATCAGATTAGATGACTTTGGAGATTGTTTTGGCTATTGAAGCAGCTATGTTTCGAGTTAACATCAACCTTAATCAATAAAAAGCATACTTGTCAGTCAAAAAAATTTCAGTTAAATCTAATTTTAATTTACACCTGAATTGTATCTTCCTCTTAATTTAAATAAAAAGAAGAAAATTCAAAATTAGAAGGGTGCAATGACCATGAAGAATTATAGGTTAGAGACATTTATCCTGGATATATGAGCTTTTTTTGTAAAAGCTTTTTTACTTAATATAATAAAAAATTATTTAGTCAATTAAATTGTATTATCTATATAGTTAATATATTAAAAAATTATAGCTAATAGATAAGCAAAAGAGGGGCACATAATTGGTAATAAGTTCATCACATCAGTGCAGAAAAATGTAAGGTTATATCAATCTTATACAGGGGTGGAGGAACTGATTTATTTGATGGAAGAAAAGCTAATTGGTTGGATTATTTATTTTTCTTCATTTATGTTGGGTGCACATTCCTTTTTAAAAGCCTATAATGTGCCATTATGTTAAATTTCACATATCCTATATTTTTGTTAATATTTAGCCTAGCTTGAAGTTTTTATGGTTTCATCATGTAGGTGCAAAATTTCTTAAAATTTAAACTAAAATGGGATCTAAAGATATAGGAACGCTATTAAAGTTTGCACTTAAACTACTATTATCAGTAATCCCATTTGTCCTTTTGATCGGACTGATTGCCGCACTGGTAACCAACAATATCTACTTACTGATAAACAGTTTTTTTGACGATAAGACAACTCATTATATTTTAGTCGTGACCTTACTTCTGGGAATGTCAATCCACTTCTTGAATAAGTCAAGAAATAAAAAAAATTTATGATAATTGGGATAAGATAAAGTTACATTGATCCGACCTCTAATGATTTACACTTTGCAAACAGTCCAAAAGTCTAGTATATTACCAATTTTCACTTAACCTCTATTTTTTGATTATTTTCAATTGTACCTGTTCATTACCTAAATCGACCTGTAAAAGGTATGGCCCGCTTTTGCTCGGTAATTGAAGCTGATGCTGGATACCATTAAGTGTCCCGTTTGCTATCTGTTTACCGGAAAGGTCGAACAATCGATAGGATGAATGGACCGGGAAACCTTCTAAATAGACCCGTCCATCAAATGAAGGATTGGGATAGGCAACCACTATTTGACCATTGCTTTTCTCCGAAATTGAAGTAGGTGAACACTTTATTTCATCTAAAATGGTCAATTGAAGTATGGCCGTGGAGTCACAGCCCTCAACGTTGGTGAATATTTTTTCATAGATACCTGATGCTGTATAGGTCATCCCGTTCCAGTCATAAGACCCACAGGTTCCGACAGTGTCCCTACTGAGGGATGCTTCTAGGATGGTCAGGTCCAATATAGCGGTAGAATCACAACCTGAAGCATTGGTCAATGTCTGTTGATAAGTGCCTGATGTGGTGTATATTTCCCCATTCCAATCAAAACTTTTGCAAACTGCCACCTCTTGCCCACCAAATGTCGACCCGAGTATTGTAAGGCTCAGAGTAGCCGTTGAGTCGCATCCTGCAGCATTGGTAAATACAGTTTCATAAATTCCAGATCCAGTATAAGTGGTCCCGTTCCATTCATAACTTTCACAGACCACTGCTATTTCCTCGCTAGTTGTCGGCACGCAATATTGATCGGCCCCTACATCTATCCCTACAGAAGCACTTCTTATATCCCCATCAATATCATTGTCCACATCACTCAGAAATGTACCAAAACGGTAGTCAGAACCATCAATGATGTGGAAATCGTCATCACTGACAAAAGTCGGATCAAAGCTTTGAGAGTTTTGATCATACACACCTTCATTCTGCCAATCCTCCAGTGTGGTATAGTCTGTTATAGCATCCATGCCCTCATAGGTGATGAATGGTATTGACCCAGTGGCATCTTCAAAATAATATAGGTTATGATCTAGGGTGAGATCCAGATTGTCATCCTCATTTAAGATCAGCATAAAAACTTCCACTTGACCCCCACCTACAAAGATATTATTGATGATCCTGTGGCTTACATCTTCTGTGGCATCACCGTTTTCTTCAAAGTAGAAAATCTCATCCCGCTCTTTCTGAGAAACTACTGTGTTATGGATAAAATCAATATCGATCTGCCTATCTAAATAAATGATATCACCAAAGAAGTTATTAATGACCTTGAGGTCTACAGTCCGACTCGCATAAAAAGCTTCCCCGTCCAATGATCGAACAATATTCTGCGTTATGAGCGCTAAAGTATCCCTGTTCAGATCGATCCCATATTCTACATTTTCAATGATATTTCCATTTATTGTTGCCCTATTCGTTTCATCTAACAGAACCGCAAAACCAGATAGTATTGGGTCGTTACCATCAATACTGTTTGCGGAAATGGCAAGATTTTCTATTCCGTTCAATCCGATACAACTCCTAAAGGGACCAGAGAAGTCATTGTTTTCTATTGAAAGATCAGTTCCTGTTTCTGTATTGTTGATAACTTCCCTAGCTGTTTGAAAACTATTTCCTAAAATATTGACATCATGATGATCTCCTAAAGCAATATGGACCCCCGCCCCGCTGAATGAACAACCATCCACTGTCAAATCATTTACACTATCCGCAAACAGCGCACTGGATATATAAAAATCATTATCATCAAAAACGGCATCTTCACCTATATTTTTGAAACAGATATTAGCCAATGTGGTATTATCTGCATTTGTAATTGAAATACCCTTTGTATCATTGGAATCAAATCGAACTTTCCCATCTGAAATACCATCCATCTCTAGTGTAAGGTTTCGGATGGTAACATTATGTGCTTCATCTATCAGTATACCTGTTTTAATGGCTTCAATGCCCGTTAATGGATGCAAGATGGTAGCGGCCTTGTCTTCGCCACTAAATGTTACAGAAAAATCTCCTGCGTTGAAAGAACTTAAATTAAGTGTATCATTGTAAGTACCTGCTTCTACAAAATATTCAATATCCCCAATGATTGTGGCATATCGCAGTTCTAATGCTGCTTTTGTAAAATTAGGATATTCTGCTTCTGTAGAAGACCCAATGATGAAATTTCCTTCTAAGAAAAGAGGTGCAATGGTCAGTTCCAGTGTAGCTATACTATCACAGCCATTCTGATCGATGAGTGTTTGTACATAAGTGCCAGATTCCGAATAAATAATCCCATTCCAATCATGATAGCCTTCAGCTGTGATTGTACCACTACCAGTTGTTGGTTCAAGGATGGTCAGGTTCAAGGTAACCACACTATCACAACCATTTGAAGATACAAACTTCCCAGAATATTCACCTGATTCAGTCAGTGTATTTCCATCAAATCCGTAAGACACGCAAGCTTCAACAAATGTTGTTGCTTCTACGGCCTCGCAGAACTGATCAGCCCCTACATCCACTGCGCCATCTACACGGGTTTCCCCATCGATATCCATTACATACGCTGAAAGATAAGCTCCAAAACGGTAGTCAACATCATTGCCAATCCTAAAGTCTGTATCATTCAAAAATACAGGATCCAGTGATCCAGAATGCTGATCAAGATCAACCAGACTTTGCCATTCTGATAATGAAAACTCCTCAAAAACGGTTACACTATTTACAGTAGTGGCTGTAGAAAGACCATCAATTGTTGCTCCGAAATCAGTATCAAATAAATTGTGATCCATCTGGAGGTTTGAATGGCCCCCCAGTAACTGAATAGCTGTATTTATACCAGAAGTTTGTGTTGTGCCATCAAAGATGTTGTTCCATAAAGACAGGTTTTGAGATCCACCATAAATCCAAACAGCGACATCAGGAGAACCTTCAACATGAAATGTATTATGCACAACCTCCATGTTTTTTGGGTCATTCAACTCAAGTGCAAAATCCCCAGAAGAAACAATATTATTAGATATTTGTACATCATTGGATCTAGATAGGAAAATACCTAGACCTACTGGAATATTGATGACATTATTTCTGATCTTACTTCCAGAAAAGATGGTCAATTCCATTGCCCGTAAAGCAGCCAATGAAGATGTATTGCTAGAGGTGATGCGATTGCCTGCAATATCAATATTGTCTGCACCAAATGCCCGAATGGGCCATCTTGCTTGCTCATTCAATTCATTATTTTCAATAGTAATATCTGAAGGATGGGTAAGGCTAAGGTTGGATATCACGATCTGAATGCCTGAACCTCCACCTTCCATCGTATTTCCATTGATGGTTATATGATCGGAACCATCATCGCCAAAATAAGAAATATGAGATTCGGTGGCATCAGTAAAAGTATTATTGGAAATTGCCAAGTTAGTTACATCGCCAAAATGGATATGTCTAGTGGCATTTTCAAGTTGATTGGAAGCAATCGTAACATCTTGAGAAAAAGAGATACGGATGGTTTGTGTTATTCTGTTTCCGGTATTTGAGAATATGATTTCCTCTATGCTGATATTGGATACATCAGTCATGTGAAAACCATAAGTAGAGCCTGAACCTATTGCAGATAGGTCATAGGTGAAATTCCGAAGGATCACATTGCTGGTAGACTCCATCAAAATACCCGCCTCAATGGTTGCTCCATCCTGGTTAAAAGGCACCAAAGTTGTGCTTTGTTGGCTTTCTCCCTCAAGTGTCACTGTAAAATCTCCATTATTGAGATTGTTGAAATCAAGCCGTTCGGTGTATGAGCCTGCCGAGATATTCAGTATGACATCACCGGAAAGTCCTTGTGAGTCAATTGAATCAATTGCTTCACCGATCGTCATATAATCACCACTTGATCCTATTGTGTATGATCCGCTCATTTGGGCATTGGCCATTGATATGTTCACTAGCATAAGTGCACCGATCAAAAGTATCTTTAAGTCCATAGGTCAACTTTATATTTTAATTTCATGTAGATAATTTCACCTATGGTCAAAAATTGTGAAGAAGGGGGTGGACAAAGGGTGACATTGCCCTAGATAGCTTTTAAAGAGGGTTTTAGAAAGATCCAAAAAACTGATAAAGATCTGTTCCTTTCTCCAGATCGAGCTTCTTCCTTAATCTGGACCGGGCTTTTTTCACAGAATCCGTGGTCATGTTCCTGATTGCTGCTATTTCCCTGGTCGATAACCTGGCCTTAAGGCTCAAGCTCAACTCGATTTCTTTCTGGGTAAGATCGGGATAGGTTTTCTTCAACTTTAACAAAAAGCCCTCACTTACTTGATCGACCGCTTCGATCATGACTTTTTGGTTGGCAGGGACAATTGGGCCCCTGTTCATTTTTTTGAGCAGGCCCCTAAGGAAACCTTCATCCAGTTGCCCTGCATTCAGTTGTCCTTTTATCTCATTTATGAGTAGTTGTTCGAACTCACTTTTTTCTTGGTGGACGATCCCTAATGCCGTGAAGTTATCTTTGAGGTTATCGACCTTTTCATTAAGGCTTTTGTACTCTAAAGCAAAATAAAGGAGTTGAAGAACTGATGCAAAGACAAACCCAGGGAGTTGCCAGAACTTCCAAGGGACCACTTCGGCCACGGCCAGTACATCACGGGTAAAACCAATGACTATCGAGGTGATACTCA
>Ga0207422_1000205_pt1:182500-231326 | contig 231326 bp, 178 predicted proteins | sample MarCyaLeptolynsp_FD_187757 | JGI IMG/M metagenome (GOLD analysis project Ga0207422, IMG submission 187757) | Marine cyanobacterial communities from Panama - species 1 Leptolyngbya sp. (SPAdes) | ecosystem: Environmental > Aquatic > Marine > Unclassified | place: Panama: Panama... | reverse complement strand
TGAGCCATGTCATATGAAACCGGTGTTTCAAAAGTAAGAGGTGTAGATGTAGGATCATTTGGATTACTTAGCACAGTTCGTATTTCAGTATCAGCTATGAGTACATTATATCTACCAAATTCAACACCTAATATTTGATCATTATTTAAGACATAACCAACCGAAATAGAAAAACTGCTAATAGTCTCTTCATTATCATTAGTACCATAGGTAGCCATATCACTACTCATGTTAGAAGAAATCTGTAAAGTCTTCGTATTATTAGAATACGCTAACTCAGGAGAAACCAGGGAAGTCTGACTTAATTCGGGCAAGTAAGGCAATTGACCGAACTGAGATGAAAAACCATTATTGTCAGAGTTTGACGGAGGTAACCAGTTTTCAGAACTACCAAAACTAGATTCAATAGAAGAAGAATTTTCACTATTATCTTCGATAGAAGCTCTTTCATCTAAATTATCTACAAAAGCCTGAATATTTAACTCATCTACTTCACTAGATTCAATATTAATATTAGTTCGGGATGAATTGGTTGATGATCCCAAACTAACCATAGAGCTTCTACTTCCAGAAGGAACTGAACGACTTTCCTGTAAATCAGATGTCAAAACACCCGGAATCAAAATATCACTCTCAATTCTTGCAGCAAATACCTGCGGATTCAAATCAGGATTATCTTCATAGTCTTGATACGGAACCGAACGAGATACAATACTTTCATCAACCAGAGATAAATCACCAAAGTCAATAATTCCAAACCCAACTAACAGAGCAAACAAAGCAATACCAGCAGCAGCTGAATAACCAGCCCATCTATAATAGAAAGGTACTACCTTACGACGACGCTTTTCCTCATCAATAGCAGCAGTACGCCCCATGATACGTGCCAGAACTACTTCTTCACTAGCATTATAGAGCTCTTCGGGCACTTCGATCGAATCAGCATCTTTAGAGATTAAATACTGTGTCTCAACAGCAGCATCAAATCTAATTTTTAGATCGATATCTTCAGCAAGCTTACTCCTTAGTAAGGCATCCTCTTTAGGAGAAAGCTCACCATCGATATACTTATTTATTAGCTTTTCAATATCCATTATATTCCCGGACTACCGGTTCTAATATCTTTCTTAATTGTAAACGAGCTCTATGCACCCTTACCTTAGCAAGCGAAACTTCTATATCAAGAATATCAGCAATCTCTTGATAAGTACACTCTTGATACTCACGTAATACCAGCGCTTCTCTGAGAGTTATAGAAAGTGAAGCGACTGCCTCTTCTATGCTTTTTTTAAGCATAATATCTGTATGTCTTTCTTCAGATACAACCCCAAGGGCTTCATCGTAATCTGCATGTTTCCTCAAACCACGTATTATATTGAGACAAGTACGCCGGGCAATAGTATAAACCCAAGCAGTGAAATTATCTCCCCGGAATTTGTGGCTGTTTTCATAAACCTTAATAAATGTTTCTTGATAAGCGTCACCAGCCATCTGCTCATCTCCCATCATTCTAAGACAGAAGCGGTATATTTTATTTGAGTGGCTGTTATAAAGAACCCTAAAAGCCTCGGCACTTCCTTCTCGGAATTTCTCGATAGCTTGTTCGATACTCATGTTCGCATTATTTGCGTTGAGGGGGTTCATTAGTTTAGTTATCTAGTGTTCAGATTGTAAATATAAGTAGTGTCTGTATTCGTGTTATAATAGAAGGACAACAAGAAACTAACTAAAGTTACATTAATCCTCTTTTTATTCTATTTATCAACCGGATTCAGAATAGTTATTATTACAGTACGGTTATAAGATCTACCTTTTGGTGTTGCATTACTGTATGGTGGGTTTTTAGCACCATGTGGCTTCTTTATTATATCATTTACATTGTTACCAGGTTCTAACCCAAGGGTTTTAACTACTTCTTCGATACGCCGGGCAGATAGGTCTAAATTATATTCTTCAGATCCAATATTATCTGTATAACCATCTACAAGCACCGAAGAGTTTGGTTTTATGGCCGACTTAGCATAGGCTAAATTGGCTTTCTGCGTTGGCGTTAGCACGGCACTATCATAATCGAACACGATGAGGCTAAAACGCTCTACGATCTTATCATTTTTTAAGATCTCTCTTTTCTTTCTAATTGTTAATTGCTCTAACATGATCGAATCTGAAGCCAGAGCTATAACTCCATACTCATCCCTGCCAACTAACTCAATATCTATATAATCGTCAAAAGCCGGCATTGGCTTATCACCTATATTCCATGTATAGGCCTTAACAATATCCTCTTTGCCAACTCCATCAACAGTTCTGAGTAATGAACCATTCTGGGATATTTCAAGCTTATATTCGTAGTCCGTTTCAGATGTAGAGTGACTTAGCTCTGAAATTATTTCAACACTTGGTGGATTAGAACTTGTCTCAATTCTGGCCATATTAAGATAGCCGGTAAGCAAAGGTGTATCCGAAGATAGTTCTACCCTGCTATTCTCAGCTTGTCCCTCCTGAATATCTGTCCTGCCAGGTTTACTTGGCAAATTACGGGAAGTAGTATTGATACGTTTAGGATCAATGTTCCAAGATTCAATCAGATATTCTTTTACACGATCGGCTCGCTTACTACTCAATTTAAGATTATCTTTCTCACTACCGATTGCATTATTAGTACCCGTCAGTGTAATGTTAGCCGAAGGATTATCTACCATTCGCCTGCCAATAATATTCAATAAATTAGAGTGAATATCAAGCGCATCCCAATTGAGCTGTAGTGGATCAAACGATTCTGCCTCAGATTCAGACAAAATCATTTGCGATGTAGCACTAAGATCATCAGATTCGGCCTCGAAAAAAACATATGGGAGCAATGGAAATGCCTCTCTTGTCTCCGTCTCCTCGATAACTATTTTCGCATAATCTCTGTAATTGCCGGACAGAGCTGCGGTAAACTGATACTGAAGTGGTAATGTCTTTTGATATTTCTGAGTTACCGTCTTAGTAATAGTTATTTTGTCATCGTCTTCGAGAGTCTCTTCGGTTTCATCTTCAGAAATCAGTTCTACTCTCTCCGTTGCTCCCGCTTCTCTTACTATAACTGTATCACGTACATATATAGTTTTTTCGATCGATTCTTTTTCAGGAGTTAGTTCTACATATGCATCGATACCAAAGGTTAGAGGGGATACATTCCAATCAACAGTAGTCAGGTTAGTAATAGGATAGTAATATCTTACAAATGGCTCAAGAAAAATGGTATTCAAAGGAACTGAATACCCTAAGCCACCTCCAATCCATGCTTGAAATGACTGTTTTTCCGGTATTTCCCTAAACGTAAATTGGTCACCTCGAATATTCGATTGTGTTTCAACATAATATGCACCAGCAGGTGATATCAATTTTTCAAAAGTCTGTACTTCTCCTTTTATAAGCAGGCCGAACATGCCACCACCATACAGATTGAAGCGATCTATAAAGTTCCATTCATACTCGGTAGTAAGATTAAGTGATGCAATAGCAGAGTTAAAATGGAATTCTGCTTCAGCAGGAATACTTACCAGGGTTTGATCACTGATTGTATTCGTCTCAAGCATATCACCACTCAGATCAAAATAACCAAGGCGTAACATTAAGCGAGAATCCTCCATCACAGGTATCGCACCCAGTACACCTATTGTAGGCCCAAAACCACTACCACCAGTATAGCCACCACAACAATCCAGCTCACCCGGGAGATCCTGAAAAGAGGCATTGTGAGTATTGATACTGAAACCTGCAGTAACTCCAATTTTTATGTATTCTTCCTCCAATTCTGATCTTTGCGAAATAAGTGGCAAAGATGAGAGAAATAGTATGAAAACAAAAAAGAAAAGTTTTATGAACTTATACATATATATTGTTCTATTTTTCATGCTTTTAATACCGATCTCACTATTCCATTAAAAGTACTAGTCGGTAGTATTTTACGAAGCAATAGAAGGAATGGAGCATTTGACCCAACCGGATATCGCATACGCCACTTATTATCAGTTGCTGCTTCAAAAACCTTTTTTGCTACCACAATAGGACCAGGTGCTTCTGCTCCTGCTTTCTGGAGATTCTCATAGACTCTCTTTTCATAGTCATTATAGTCCGGTACCTCTCTCTCACTTAGCAAAGTTTGACTTCTATCATAAAAATCTGTTTTTATAGCTCCGGGCTCGACTAGTTTCATTTTGACACCAAACTGACGAACCTCATGTTGGAGTGATTCAGTAAAACCTTCAACAGCCCATTTTGTACCATGATAAAGACTATATAAGGGGAAAGTTATTCTACCACCAACAGAAGAGATATTAATAACAACCCCTTGCCTGTTGAGACGCATATGGGGTAGCAATTCGCGCGTCACATCCATAAGTCCGAAAACATTAACTTCAAACTGCTTTCTAACAGTTTCGGGAGAAGATTTTTCAAATATTCCTACAGCACCATAACCTGCATTATTAACTAGAACATCAATTTGTCCAAAATCTCCAATCGCTTCCTTCACTGCTTCTTTTATTGTATCAGGTTTGGTCACATCCAAACAATAATACTTAATATTTAAATTGCTAATATCTGTACTATGAACCTCTGGCTTACGCATTGTAGCAGCAACATTCCAGCCGTTATTGGCAAAGTAGTCTTTGATAGACTTTCCAATACCAGACGAAGCTCCTGTTATGAAGACTGTTTTTGCCATACTAACTATTTAATAAGTGTAACTTGCTTAACAATGACATTAGCATTATTCGAATAGCGGATATAGACAACACCACTGGCACCAGCTTCCAGGGTAATATTTCTTCTAAGAACTTCTTCCCCATTCGAAGTCCATATCTCACTATATAGTAGTCTACCTGTCAGATCAATAACCTCAACCCTGTAATCCCCCCTGTAAGGAGCGACAGCATTTAGCTGTAACATGCCGGCTGTTTGAGATACAGTAATATTTATTGGATCTCGATAATCTAACAATCTATTACCTTTATCATCCTGACAAACTTCAATTGCTAAAACCCCATTGGAGCCATTTATTGAAGAAATTATTCCCTGTGGAGAGTAAGCAAAATTTTGTACATCTACTAGCAACTCTGTAGAAATCCTATTACCAAGCATAGGACTTCCCACTATCGTAAATATCTCCTCTTCAGTAGTTGTTATGGTTTTATCTGTTCCACTAAGCGAAACCGTTATTTCCCTATCAGCTTGCCAATCCTGGCTAAGAATTCTCATATCACCACCTTCCACTGATTCGGGGTAGAATAGAGTTTTATTCCAGGAAATTTCCAGACCATCTATTACATCTAACTCAATAGTATCAATCCCTTCAACTATTTGAGCATAAATTGGTACTCTCAGTTCATCCTGCAGCGGATCGACTGTTCCCAAATCCGGGATTGATATTACCACCGAAGCACCAGGCGCACCAACACCTTTGAAAATCACTGGTAAGAGAACCGGGCAGTCAGGATCAGATATAGTAATCTCTATGTAAGCTGTGTCAACAAATTCGCCAAGAGCATTGGGTGTGAATAACCCTGTAATCTCATAATCGGTAGCACCAGTCAACAACATATTAGCAAGTGCAAGAATGTCACTACTGAAAACACCCGGATATTTTATTGGTAGGACTACATTACCCGTATTTACTGTTAATGCCGGTTCAGATTGAAAGGATCCTATAACAGAAGCCGAAGTGTTATTTATAATTTCATTACCAAAGTCCAGTACAATTTCAGTAGGAGCAAATCCTGCTGAAACAACACCTTTGACTTCTATTTCAATTGAATCAACAACTCCATTTTCTAAGGTATAAACTGTTAATTGTTCTGAAAATGGTCCAATACCTAAAAGGTTCGCATTTATTGTAAAACCAAGGTTCAGTTGGGTATTGCTTTCCGGCTCAACAGGATTCATCATAAAAGCTGAGAACCATCTCCACGAACCGTTTTTATCAACTATCGAATCAATAAAACCTCTTACTTCACCAAAATTCTCAAGAAGAATTGTTAGATTTTGATTGTAGCATGGATTTATAATACCAAGATCAATATCAGATGCTTGGATATCTGCCTGGATAACTTCGAATTGCAACTCATACCTAAAAGTTTCGCCACAATTCGGGGTTACTAGCAAATCATATAAAAGACTTTCCGGAGCACCGGTATATTCATCTGCCTGAATACTCAGCTCTAGCTGAGTAGAAGACTGAGCAGGAGTAAGAGTAGTTCCCTGTCCAAAAGAAATATCCACTTCAGAAAGAGAGGTATTTACAGGGTCTTCTACAAATGCAATTCGTCGCTGAAGCTCAGAAAGAAGTGTGATATCAACAGTTTCTACAGCAGAAGTAGTATTAAGAGGAATTTTACCAAAGTTTATTACTCGATCATTTACTCCGTCACTTTCAATTTCAGTAAACTGTAGCGAATCAACTTCCGCCGATATAATAACCTCTACAGGGGTACTAGGATCAGCCGAAGTATAAATCTGCAAAGTAGAACTATAGATACCATTAGCAGAAGCATCAGGATCGAAAGTAACATCGAAATTAACTGTATCACCTTCCTGAAGAGTATTATCAGAAGTTGTAACCTGTGGCTCACCAGGACGCGAGAAGTAGGCAACATCATCAGAATAATTAAAAAATCCCGAAGGGTCTTGTAGCACTGCCCATGCAACATCCTGCATTGTTCCTTGATTCAATAAATCAAAAACGTCGGATGAATAATTCCATAACTGAATAGTAACATTTCTGGTATCACAGTGATACATAAGCCCTAGGTCAACATTTGGAGATTTGCCTACAGAATAATCAGAACCTGTCCCGGAAAGAGTAAGCCCAAGTTCTGCATAACATCCCCCAGGGTTTGTTCCATCATCAGGTATCCAAGTAAAATTGACAACAGGAGCAGGCCCCTCAATTTGGGGAGTAAACATAAATACTAGATCTACTGTCTCACTTGGCTTAAGTTCTGTAATTGCAGGTTCGTAGCGCAGAAATTGATAGATAGGACTCCCCGTTTGGGGGTCCTGAAGTAATTGTACAGTTCCATTACCTGTATTTTCAACAGTTATTCTCCTTTCACCACCTACATTAACCAACTGAGGGCCGAAATCAAGCTGAGTAGGGTCAGTAAATGTAAGTTCATTATCAACAACTACATATGCAAAAACAAGTCTGAACTCATTATCCGGACAGTCAATTTCAGTAAGAGTTACCCAAGAATACCATTGCCCTGACTGATTAGCGTTAATCTCATAAGAATACTTCAGATCACTATCGGCAAGGATGGTTTGCTGATTATTTTCAGGTATAACATTTACTTTTGGATTGCCGGCATAGTCGCTGATAGTAAGCGTTTGAAAGGAATTATTCTTGGCATAGAACTCCCCTGGAATTATGGTACCAAGGCATACCTCTCCCAAATCGAGTGTATCATTTGGGATTTCGTTCCTATCACCGTCAAGAAATGAGATATCAACATTCTTTCTTTCAACATTTACGATAAACTTCTTGGGATTTTCATCAGGATCATTGGAAATGATATTGAGTCTGAAGCGCTTCGTTGTTTCAGCATTATCAGGATTATCAAATTGGAAAACAATCCAACCTGATTCTTTTGCCGGTATTATATAATCACCTACCGGGCTAATAATTGTAAAGTCAGCAAAATCGGCAATTGGGTCGATACTACTTGCATTCATGTCAAGAATCAGATCTGCATCACCCAGATTCTCCACTCTTATACTATCAATAAGGGTAGTACCCTGGCAGCTTATCAATTTAAAAGTAGTATCGGCTTTGTCATCGATATCAGGAACTTCATCTAAGATCAGAATATTCCAAGCGGATTGGGAAAGTACATATTCCGGGTCAAATTTATACTGCGTAGGAAGAGTACCATTAGTTCTGGAATACCATACTGAAGATATATACAGTAAATCTTCACCAACCCCAAACTGGCTATTTAGCTCCCAATCATAATTATTGCTAGGTCCTATTCTTTCGCCAATTTTTTGCCATTGGCCGCCTATATATCCATAATGCTCAATATTACCTGTCGGATTTCTATATCCCTCGAGACTAAAATCTCTGGGAACAAATCTTGTTGTATCACTTGAACTAAAAACACTTATAGCATTACCACTTACTATCCCATTATCATAGTTAACTTTTATAAATCCATCTCCACCGGCTTTGTTATTATTAGCATCACCGCCCTTGGCTTCGGCCGAAACTTGAGCAAAAGCACCAATTTGTGCTTTTCCATTTAACTCAATTCCGCCACCCGAACCAGCTCCTCCATCGGCAATATCGGCTCCTCCATTACCACCATTAGCTTCAATACTCAGGTTACTCATATAAGGAGCATAGATACGTATCGCACCTCCACCACCGCCACCATTACCCGAACAATCCGCAGCTGCCTGAGGGTTACCAGATGCTCCTCCGGAACCGCCAGCCAATGGGATCAGTCTATTTGTTCCATGTTGTTTACCTGTTAACTGTCCATTTACCTGAAGACCATCAGTCCTATATGATCCATGACCTCCATCACCAGTCTGAGAATTTCCACTACCTGCGCCATATCCTCCTTCAGGCAAAAAACCATTAGTCCACCCGGATCCTGATTGACCAAAAGGGTGCCCAGTACCCCCGCCCCCATTCTCATAAGCTATCGTGACTCCTCCAGCAACACCATTGATACTACTTCCCCCATTCTGGTTCAAATTGCTACTACCTGCTCCCTGACCACCATCCCTAAAACTGTTATTACTCGAATTTAAAGTAATATTCCTACCGCCTGCACCTCCACCAGTAAAACCATCTCCTCCATTGTCACCATTGGCCGGAGCCGAAAACAATCCATCACATACTTTTCCGCCACCCCCGCCACCGCCAGGGCCTCCATCTATACCATTAGCACTTACATCTATGACTGTACCAACACCTCCCCTGATCGGCCCTACAGAAAGAATAACAGCAGGTAAATAAGCCTGATTTCCTGGCTCAGCAGGTGCAGGGTCCTGATTAGATATGCGATAGGTAACATTGGCAGCTAAGTCCAAGCTATCAACAATTATAGTATTCCTCGGAGACATTTTCCCAATATTCTGCCCTGAATTTCCTCCACCAATCGTATTCTTCCCAGCCATATTACCCCAAGTAGAAGTAGGAAGTACAATATAAAACGGGAATTCAGCCACCAGGGCACCATTTCTTTCAACAAGCAGGTCTATTCTACCAGAAGTTGTAGCCCAATCTTTGGAAATACCCGTAAGATCATAATCAGGACTCACAAAGACAGTAGTTGATATAAGCCTGCCATCCCAACTAACCGTCAAGGGCCCAATGACTACATCAGGATTTGGATTCTTTAACATTACCCTAAGGGCATCACCATCATTATTTGGGAAGAAAGCATCTGGCTGATCCCAGAAAAAGTCTACATTATTATGTTCGGCTATCATCTCTACATAAGTAGCCATACCCGGAGTGCCCAGATCAGGAAACATATATGGAGCAGTAATAGCTTCAGATATGCTGACAAGTAAGGTTAAAACAAATATTAAAACGTTTTTCATATCAATTCTCATCTTCAAATATCGTTGTCATATGTATTAGACAACACTCAATATACGTATTTGTATCAAACTCATTGATAAAAGACTTTTCCCTGTAATATCAATAATTCAGGACTTATTCATTAGAATCCTCATCTTCCAGAATATAGCGCGGTGCTATCTCTTCAGTTACACTATCCAGAAAACGAGAGGGTGTACTGAGCACATATCCCGTAGACCTGTCGAATATATTGGTCGGGTGAATGATTGTAAGAGTTTTCTTTGCTCTAGTAGCCGCAACATAGAATAGTCTTCTCTCTTCCTCTAGTGAGTCAATATGTTCTCCTACCCAACCTGATGGGAATTTACCTTCTAAAACCCATATAATATATACATGTTTCCATTCTAACCCTTTTGCCGAGTGTATTGTCGAAATAGTGACAATCTCATCTTCCCTATCTTCACCCGCCAGTTCACTTACAGTTGATGTTGGAGGATCAACTGCCAAATCGGAAAGCATGTTACCAAGATTATTATATCCAGCAACAATATTGACAAATTGCTCCAGATCTTTGCTTCTTTTCTTAAAATCTTTATGGGAGTTTTCGAGTATTGGTTGATAAGATTCAATTGCCAGTGTTATTGCTTTTTCAGGTTCATTTATCGAGCCTATAATCATTAAGATCTGTTTCCTGAGTTCTTCAGCTTTGGGTATATCAAACCAATCTTCTTTTATCGTATACCTTCCATCACCGATACCTTGAATAACCTTGGATGCTGTTACATTACCTATACCTGGCTGCAGGAGTAAAATCCTCCGCCATGCTACCAAATCATTAGGATTAACTGCTACTTTGAGATAAGCAAGAATATCTTTTATATGGGCTGTTTCCGAAAATCTTAACCCACCATATTTCTGAAACCTTATGTCAGCTTTATCAAATTCGAGCTCCAGATCAAAAGAATGGAAGCCATTACGAATAAGTACTGCAATATCAGACAAATCTTCTCCATCCTCCCTCATTTCTAGTATCTCCTGGACAATCAAACGGCTTTGCTGCTTCTCGTCAGCAGTTGAAATAATTCTGGGCTTATCTCCGTAAGAAATACCCTCAAGATTTTTCCTGTAGCCGAAAGTGGCTGCTTGAATTACAGCATTACTCAAAGCAAGTATCTGGTCGGTAGATCTATAGTTTGTTTGGATTTTGTAAAGCTCACATTTATCAAAATGCTCCGGAAAAAAAAGGATATTATCATATTCGGCTCCTCTGAACGAATAAATTGACTGGGCTTCATCCCCTACTGCCATTATATTATTTGAGCTGCCAGAAAGTAACATCGCAATCTCATGTTGAAGCCGATTAGTATCCTGATACTCATCTACCATAATATACTTATAGCGCTTATTTATCATTTCCCATGCTTTTCCACCCAGCTTAATAATCTTATGCAGATTTACCAACAAATCATCGTAATCCATTACATTTGATTGTTTTTTGTGATCCTGATACTTGGTAATAATGTCCTCTATGAAAGAAACAGAATCTAGAAAACGATTATTCTCTTGAAGAATAAGATTCGAAATGGTATCTCTCTTGTTAATAGCAGCAGAATAAATACGATATATAAAAGCTTCTTTCGGATATCGCTTACCTCGTGGATCAATACCCTTTTCACGCATATAGGTCTGCCTTACATACCCAAAAGTATCCTCAGCGTCTTTCGCGTCCAAAACCCCGAAATTAGAATTATAACCAAGCTCGCCAGCATGCTTACGCAGAACTAGCGAGGCAAATGAATGGAATGTAGCTGCTGTAATCTTACCAACTCTGCCATCTAATAATGCCATTGCTCTCTCTTTCATCTCATTTGCAGCTTTGCGAGTGAATGTTAAAAGCAATATCGATTCTGGTAACACCCCATCCTCTATTAATCTGGCTACCCTGTGGGTAATAGTCCTTGTCTTTCCTGTACCAGCACCAGCTATTACTAAAGCAGGTCCTTCATCATGCATTACTGCCTTCAGCTGTTCAGAATTTAAAACCTGCTCATACCGAATCTTTCTTTCAGACTTTGGTCGAATCCCTGTTACTACTTTTTTTAGCTTTATCCTCTTCATCGGTACAATATAGGGCCTTGAAGTTAATTCTCTTCACAAATAAAAAGGTCGCAGTAATATACTGCGACCCCTTATCCGTTTCGGGAGTCCTTCCACTGACGGCATCAGAATTTTTATGCAATTATTGCACAATAATTAATTTGGCATTCCTTTGCCAATAGAAGTCCGTCCCTGAAAATTTGTTTTTAGATTATCCTTAGCTTTTGGGATGCAATATAGCGGCAAACAATTGTTATAAACTCCGAAGAAATACCGATAATTTTAATTACCGGATCAAACATTTAACTTGCTATTCAGATCAATAAAAACTAATAAAACAATAAGCAGATTATGATGAAAATAGGTGTAATCGGTGCTGGCACCATGGGTAATGGTATAGCCCAGATAGCTTCAACAAATGGACATCCAACTTTATTAATGGATGTCTCTGAAGACAATCTTCGCAAGGCAGAAGAAAAGTTAAGCAAAATAACAGCCCGCTTGGTAGAGAAAGGCAAAATAGATGAAGAAAAAAGAAGTAGTATTCTGAATAGAATTACATATACTACTAAGATAGAAGAAGCCTCTGATTGTGGTCTTGTAATTGAAGCAATTATTGAGAATATTAATATCAAGAAGACTCTCTTTTCTCAACTCGAGAAAGCTGTTAGTGAGGAGTGTATATTAGCCTCTAATACATCTTCACTGTCGATTGCATCAATTGCTGGTGCTTTGGCTAAGCCTGAGAGATTTCTGGGCATACACTATTTCAATCCTGCTCCGCTAATGCCGTTAGTCGAAATTATTCCTTCTTTTATTACTGCGCCAAATATCACTGATACTGCAAAAGAATTGACTGATGGATGGGGGAAAACAACTGTCATAGCAAAGGATACCCCTGGTTTTATTGTTAACCGAGTAGCCAGACCCTACTATGGTGAAGCAATGCGTATTGCAGAAGAACAGCTTGCCGATATTGTCACTATTGATACTGCTATGAAGGATATAGGTGGATTCCGAATGGGACCTTTCGAATTAACTGACTTTATTGGTCACGATGTTAACTATGCTGTTACTGAAAGTGTATGGACTGCTTTTTACTATGATCAGCGTTTTAAACCGTCCCTACTACAAAAAAGACTTGTTGAAGCAGGATTCCTGGGTCGTAAAACTGAACGAGGTTTTTATGATTATAGAGAAGGAGCAAATAAAACTGCTCCGACTCAAGATTCTGAACTACAGCAGATGATCTTCGATAGAATAATAGCTATGCTTATAAATGAAGCTTGTGACGCACTCAACCTAGGGATTGCCTCAGCCAAAGATATAGAAACAGCGATGACCAAAGGATTGAATTATCCTAAAGGGCTTCTTGCCTGGGCTGATGAAATCGGACCTAAAGTAATATTGGACAGATTAATAAACCTATTCAATAAATATGGTGAAGACAGGTATCGTCCGAATGTTTTATTACGAGAAAGAGCCGAAGCTGGATTAAATCTAAATACTGATATCTAGCCCGTAACCATACAATTACATAACTAACCGAGTGGTTTTTCTTCAAATATTTTTTAGTTGTCGCAACAACTTTATTGGTTGTACGTTCATCAGAATGTCTATCACTTAAGTTTTTGAAATGGTTAAAGAGTACATCCTAGAAGAGTCTTTCGGTTATCTTACCGGTCATGCGTATCGCTCTATTAATAGGCGTTTAAAACAACTATTTGAGAGTGAAGGCCATCCAATTACAGTCGAACAGTTTGGAGTAATGGTCCATCTTTGGGATAATGATGGACGCTGCCAACATGAAATCGCTGAAATATTGGATAAGGATAAGCCTAGTATTTCAAGGCTATTAAGTCATTTAGAAAAAAAAGGACTTCTGGAGCGAAAAGCTGATGATAGTGACTGTCGGAAAAAGTTGATCCACCTTACTGACAGCGGTAGAATGTTAGAAAAGGCATCAAAAAAACTAGCACTTCAAGTATACAATGAGTGTCTGAATGGTTTGGTTGAAACAGAGATAAATACTACCAAAGAAGTACTAAGAAATATCAAAAGTAAACTTATTCATAATTATTCAACAACATTATAAGGGAATCAGTTAGAATGGCAAACCTAATAAAAATTCTAGCGATAATTGCTACAGTCTCAATAGCAATTTCTACGTCTTTTGCAGGCGATATATACAAGGCGAATGCTAGTAAAAGTGAAGTGAAATGGAAAGCAGCAAAAGTCTCCGGAGAACATTGGGGATATGTTGGGATCAAAGATGGCTACCTTGAATTAAGTGACGGAAACATCACAGGTGGTAAGTTCAATATCAATATGGCTTCGCTTACTGTAGAAGACCTCGAAGATGCCGAATGGAATGGCAAACTCAAGGGACATCTTAACTCTGATGATTTTTTTAGTACTGGAACATACAAAACAGCAACTTTACTCATTAAAGATGCTAAAAAGGTAAAAGGCAATGAATATAAGATAACTGGTGACCTTACAATTAAAGGTATCAAAAAACCTATTACATTCCCGGCAACAATTGCTTCAGAAGGTGATAAAATCACAGGTACAGCCAATATTAAAGTAGACAGAACGAAATACGATATAAAGTATAATTCTGGAAGCTTCTTTGAGAATCTAGGTGATAAGATGATTTATGACGAATTTGACCTAATGGTGAAATTAGTAGCTAACAAGTAATCTAAACAAATCCCGCTCTTTTACAAGAGCGGGATTTTATAATAAATTAGTAATCAACTACTTATGGCTACAAGTCTCTAAATCATCCCGATATAGTAACTACTCACCTAACTGCCTCCACTAGCATTATATTATTTGCTACTTTCCTACTTAAGTTAATTTCTTTTCCGTCAATCGATATATTAACTGAACCATCATAAGTCTCAGTACTAATTAGCTGAATAAGAGTATTTATTGATATCTCCATTTTAGTAAGATAACCTAGAAGATCTTGTGAATCATCCAGAATCCTAGATATGAGATAAACCCCTTGCTTTGCTTCAGACATAACTACTGACATTATCTCGGGGATATTACCTTCTGAATCAGGTATTGGATCACCATGCGGATCAAACTTGGGATGACTAAGAAACTCGTCTAATTTAGCAATAAGCGCCGGAGATTCGACATGCTCAAGTTGTTCAGCAATCTCATGTACCTGATCCCATCCGAATCCTAACTTGGCTACCAGAAATGTCTCCCAAAGCCTATGCTTCCTAATTAACCATACAGCTTGTTGTCTTCCATTTTCTGTAAGACGAACACCTTTATATTTAACCCTGGAAACAAGCAATGCTTTTTCCAGTTTACCTATCATTTCAGTTACAGATGATGACTTAATTCCAAGATGATCAGCTATACTATTAGTAGTAACCAACTGGCCTGGCTTTGAAAGACTAAATATGGCCTTAAGATAATCTTGAGTGGATTGAGATTGCATTCCGCAAAATAATATAAGTGAGTTTAAAGAAAAAGATTAGGCTTTTCGGCATATCTTATTATATTTGTAGGCAAGCCTAATTCATATTAAGAATAATAATTTGTTCCAATGATAAACATTGCCGGAAATATCTTAGCTAACGGGATAACTTTTCTATCGACATTTATATTTCTATCACTTTCTGCACAGAGTGCTATCGTCCAAGGATATATCATGGATACTGAAGGGGTAGCCTTGCCAGGTGCTATTATATCAGTAGATAATCAGATAGATAATGATTTAAAAAAAATCACCCTCGGGGATGTTACCGATTCGGTGGGATACTATAGTATATCTGAAATACCAAAAGGAAAATATAGCATTACTATCTCAATGACAGGATATAGATCTTGGGACTCTTCATTTACCATTAATAGTTCCCAAGAAATATATATTAGCATTCGTCTCCGACAACTGTCAACAAATGCCAATGAAATAACGGTCACAGGTACTATGCTACCAACAACAATTAAGGAATCTCCTGTAAAGACAGAATCAGTTAGTACTGAAGCAATGGAAAACTATCTACCAGGAACCACAAATATGGTGGAAACCTTGAAAATGGTTAATGGGATCACAGAACAAGTTGGCTGTGGAGTTTGCTTCACCAACAGTATTTCAATCAATGGTCTGCCGGGACCATATACTGCTGTACTTCTGGATGGGGCACCTGTATTTGGTAATCTTGCCACAGTTTATGGCCTAAATGGGGTACCAAATGTTGCTGTTGACCGATATGAAGTCATTAAAGGACCAAATTCCACTCTTTATGGTTCCGAGGCTTTAGCTGGGGTAATTAATATTATCACAAAGAATCCGGAAAAGTCTGAGTACCTGGCCGATGCTATGTTATCAACAAACTCAGAGGCATTTGGAAACATCTCTATTAGCGAAAGTATAGGTAAGATGTCTGGTATTGTTTCTGGTAATTTTGGATATATCGGTAATATTGAGGATAACAATTCAGATGGTTTCAATGATATGCTAAATCTTGAGCGTATAACAGGTTTCACAAAATGGACACTTCCCATAAATAGAATTGACTTTTCACTTGGTGGAAATATTTATACAGAAGCAAGAAGAAATGGAATTACTAGATATCTGACTGAGTATTCAGATGAATTACGAGGAGATCCAGATATTTATGGTGAAAGCATAGAAACCGAAAGATATACTCTGTTTGGTTCTATAGATGGTATTGATCAAGGAATAGGTAAGCTGGATTTCTCAATGTCACTTTACTCTCAAGATTCATACTATGGGGAAGATTACTATTTGGCTTCTCAGGATATGTACTGGCTTAACTATATTTATCCAATTGCTACCGAATCCCATCAAATCTTACTGGGCTCAACTGCTCGATTCCAAACATACAATGATAATACAGTAGCGACCCAGAGTATTGAAGGTAACGACCAACCTGATGCACAATTTATACCTGGCTTATTTATCCAAGATGAATGGGATATTAATGATGACATGAAGCTACTCAGTGGTCTAAGGCTCGATCACTACAAAAGACATGGACCAATCTTTTCGCCACGTCTGAGCTACAAGTGGAGTCCTAGCTATATGTTTGATTTTAGACTAAATACTGGCACTGGTTTCCGCATTGTCAATTTATTTACAGAAGATCATGCTTTTATAACGGGCCAACGCCAGATTGTAATTGAAGAAGAACTAATGCCTGAACAAAGTTATAATATTCTGGCAGGTGGAGTATACTATTATGATCTAGGTATTGGCTGGGGATCGGGTTCAGTAGATCTTGATGGATTCTACACTTATTTTCAAAATAAGATTATCCCTAATTACGAAACAGATGGTTTCATAACTTACTCTAATACCGATGGATACTCTTATACCAGAGGAGCTGCATTTAGCATTAACCATTCATTTGATTTTCCTTTGCAACTTACTTTTGGAATGACTTTCTTAGAATCAGCTGAAGTTATTGTTGATGAAGGCCAAACCAGTACTCAATCACTTCCCTATGCTCCTTCTTATTCCGGGGTGGCTATGTTGAATTATTACTGGGAATGGGCTGAAATAAAAGTTGGATACTCCGCAAGATTTACTGGTCCTCAGGATTTACCTGAAGTTTTTGATGTAAACAAAGATACTGGTATACCTGAATCCTCTCCGAGACCAACAATATCTGAGGCTTTTGCTATTCATGGGTTACAATTAACCAAGGAATTTGAAAACTGGGATTTATACGTCGGAGCACAAAATATTGGTGACTTTATGCAGAGCTATTCGCCTATTGCAGGCTATAACGACCCTAACTCAAACCCTGGTTTCTCGCAATATTTTGATACTGCGTATGCATATTCACCTATTCATGGAAGAGAGGTTTATATTGGAATCAGAGCAAAATACTAATCAAGTTAATCCCCATTTCCTATCTAAAGCATCACCAAATTCAAAGAAACCTTTTCTTCCATCTATCCAGTCTGCAGCAACCAAACTTCCACTTGCAAAACCAGTTCTATTCTTTGCCCTATGAGTTAATTCAACAGTATCTGCCTTACTATCAGCAATTACCATATGCGTTCCGGCAATTTCGCCTCCTCGAGTTGAAGTAACATGTAGCTCCTCAGGTTCAATCATCCTCTGCAGAGAATCAGTGACAATTTCATGCTTTCTTGTTACTTCCTTCAGGATTCTATCGCCAATCGAAAGTGCCGTTCCACCAGGGCTATCCTTTTTTCTCTTATGGTGAAACTCATGAGTAAAAATATCATATGCTTCTTCATAATCGATGATACTGCTCAGCCTTGATACCAATCTAAAAAAGACCTGCATGCCAATTGAGAAATTTGACGCCCAAACTAAGCCGGTTCCACTATCAGTAATATACTTCTCAACACCCTCTTTCTCATGTAGCCATCCTGTTGTCCCTACTACTATATTTTTCCCCATATCTGCTAATTTCTTAATATTATCAACAGTCTGAGTAGGCTCTGTAAACTCAATTGCAACATCAAAACTATAGCTCTTACTTGTATCAAGTGGGTAATTCGAATCAAAGATATCAGTCACTTCATATCCTCTCCGTCTGGCTTGACGTTCAATTTCACGTCCCATCTGACCGTATCCAACTATAGCAATTTTGGTTTGCTTCATTGATATTTAAATTTACTTTATCTGAATTCGTTTTCTAACGTACTTGGTACTTCCAATCCTGACTTCAGCTACATAATCACCAGAAGGCATTGGCATACCCACATCATTTTTCAGATTCCAAGTTATTTGGTGACTTCCAGCTGGTTGTTTCCCACTGAAAAGTGTCGCTATTACTTTAGCTTGAACAGAGTACACAACAATCTCTACAATATCAGCATAATCAAGTCGATAGCTAATAGTAGGGCTAACATCTTCTGCGAGTCCTAAAAAAACTGCAGCATCCTCTAGATAGAAGATAGCATTCATATCGTTATATCTGTAAAGTCCGGGCACTGACAAAGCATCAGCAATCATCTCTTTCCTCTGAACCCACTCCTCTCTTCTAGGCTGGAAAACGGATGAAGGTAAGTTCATGACATTAATATAAGCTGACATAATTGACTGGACTTCCTGCAATATAATAGGATTATATTCGGAATCAATTAGATCATGCCTTAATCTGACATCAACCGGTATCCTAACTTTCATAGCTTGTTTATATGCCGAATCCTGCTCGGGGGTTGTACTGTAACCTTTAGTTGGCCCTGACTGTTCTTGAGTAGAATTTGAGCAAACAGGTGTTAGCCAAACTACCGACAGAATTATTATAGTAGACACCCAGTACATATAAGCCATATTAAAATTTCTTTTTTCCAATCACAATTTGCCGTTTATCAGAAGGTTATACCCCACTTACGCTTTCAGCGCTATATAGTTGATAACTCTTGATCTTTTTAAAGGAGAGCTTCGATGTCTTTCACCATTTGTAGCGGTTTGGTCTGTGGAGCAAAACGTCCAACCGGGTTGCCACTCTTATCAACAAGGAATTTAGTAAAATTCCACTTTATTGCATCAGTGACCAAACCAGATTGTTCACTTTTCAAAAAAGTAAATAAAGGATGCTCATTTTCACCATTAACATCAACTTTTTCAAACATTGAGAAAGAAACCCCATAGTTCATTTCGCAGAAGTTAGCAATCTCAGAACTGCCCCCAGGTTCTTGGCCGCCAAATTGATTACAAGGAAATGCTAAGATTTCCAGCCCCTTTTCCTTGTATTCTTCATAAAGTTTCTGCAACCCTTCATACTGAGGCGTAAAGCCACATTCGGAGGCTGTATTCACTATAAGCAGAACCTTACCTTTGTATTTATCAAGGGATACCTTTTCTCCCCCTAATGTGTTTGCTTCAAAACTATAAACTGTAGTCGACATTATTTTATTCTCACTTTCTAATTGTTGTAATTTATAATCTTCTGCTGCGTTCTCAATCTGTTCTTCAACTCCACCTCCGTCATCTTCCGTATTGCTCTTCTTTTCACTACTACAACCATAAACTAACGACAGAAAGATCAGATGAGTACAAATCAAGGTAGCAGTATAAACAAGTATATTCTTTTTCATATTTAGTAACCAGATAAGTTTGTATTTATCCTAGAGTCGAAACTCAACTTAGCTTATTGTCAAGCTAGCCCGGCTAGCTACAAGCGAAAAATATTTGCTAAAGAATCATATTAATTAAGTTGATCAGATAAAAACAGCTTTAGTCTCAGGGTTTGGCATTGCTACCTATCTGCACTACAAGTGATTAGTCCAGCTTCGATCCACAATTCCAACAGTAGTCCGCGTTGTTTCTGTGATGCTCTGCCGAACAAGCCGTACAGGCCTGAGTATTGTTATAGTCTTTTGTTCCTTGTTTAGTTATCTCAGCCGTAACAATACCTGTTGGTATAGCAATAATGGCATAACCAAGTATCATTATTGCACTGGCTATCGATTGGCCCAATACTGTCTGTGGAGCAATGTCACCATACCCTACGGTTGTTAGAGTAACTATAGCCCAATAGATGCTTTTAGGTATGCTTGTGAAGCCCGCTTCGGGACTCTCAACAATATACATTACTGTACCAAGTATCAAACAGATTATACTTATAGCAAATAGAAAAACAGATATTTTGCGTCTGCTTGCTTTAAGTGCAGCAACTAAATTCTGAGACTCTCCAATATATCTGGTAAGCTTTAAGACTCTAAATACTCTAAGCAATCTGAGCGAACGAAGAGCTATAAATGCTTGCGTGCCACCCAGAAACAATGACAAATATTTTGGAATGATTGAAATAAGATCAATTACGCCATAAAAACTGAAAACATATTCTAAGGGTCTCCGAACACAGATCAGCCTAGCTATATACTCTGCAGTAAAGAGAATCGTAATTATCCATTCAAGTATATTAAATATATCACCATAGCTTTGATTAACACTCTCAACACTTTCAAGCATAACTAGTATTATACTAGCCACAATTATTATGAGGAGTATCACATCAAACAACTTCCCGGCCGGAGTATCTGCCTCGTAGATTACCTCATGGAGCTTTTGCTGCCATCTTTTCATTTATGGTAGGGTTTTGATATGAACCTAATGAAACGCCATAAATGCTTTTTCAGCACCTATTAGCATCTGTTCTTGTTCCTGCTCACTTACTTCCTTTCTATCTAGGTATTCTTTAAACTTTGCCCAGGTTTCTTTAGGATTGCTTTCGCTTGCATAGAATTCAAAAGACTTAACCGGCCAATCAGACGATAGCCTTTCTAGTCTTTTCATAATAATACTTGCTCCCATATCGGAACCCTTAAGTACATAAAGTGCACCTAGCGCTTGATTTTCATTATCAATTACAAAACTCTCAATATCCCTAGGTGGTAAAATAGACAAAGATGAAAAGTCTTTCTCAAGAAATGCAGTCTTAAACTCGTAAGTGTCTTTCATTATAGACTGGAATTCCAAATCCTGAAAACCTTTAAGTGCTTTCTCTACTGTCGAATATGGTTTATACATTTTTGATAAGAGCGTCTTATACTCTTCATGGGAATAATCATTCGAAAAGATTCTACCGGCTCCCATCTTCTCCTCGGTCGAGTCATGTAGTTTTTTTGTCTTCTCTTTAAGGAATTCACTGTTTGTCATCGGACTATTATTATTAGGTTTCAAGAAAACTTTTTATGGTCTAAAGGCTAATGAGTTTGCTTACCAAAATCATTGAATCCAGAACTCTATCAACTTCATTCTATATTATGAATCAACACAAGCAGCTCAGTTGATATAACAACTTTGATACCTCTAATAGGACTTATTCCAGATATCTTTGGAGCACAAACTACAAATCCTTTCGACGCATTGTTTTATAGATTCAAATCTATAAAAATCAGATCAGAAATTGAGTTTTCCAGGAACTATCCAAGCAAACAATCAGTGACTAAATTAGATTCAGCAAATTAATTTATATCGTTGGCTTTCAAATTCGATACTAAGCTTCTTAATAAATTCCATATACATCTCTCTAAAATACAAAAGACCCAGCCTACTAAGCCGGGTCTAATAATACAATAGCCAAATGGTGGGGAATTATTTCTCAACAATTATTGGTTCACATTCACACTGCCTACCAACAATAATTTTTGCAGCTTCGGCCGAAGATCGCGAACTGTAATTACCGATAACAACAGCATAAGTAGTACGTTCTCCGTCAGCTCTGGTAATAACTTCAGTGCGCATTCTCTGCTGGATAAACTTTGCTTTACTCTCCAAAGCATTATTTTCATTCTCAAATGCAGCCACTTGCAAACCATAATATCCTGATTTAGGCTTCTCGGGAAGTGTCTCCTTTAATACTGGTTTATCATCATTACTAGCCAATAGAACTAGTCCGGGTACCTCTTCTTCAGCTGAACCCAGCTCCTCAGTCTTATCACCAACATCCTGCTTAGCTTTAGCAACCGATACATCATTTGTTTTATTTTTTTGATCTGCCGGAATTTGCAGTTCTAATGAATTCTGTTTCTTCTCTTGGCTATCAGCACTGGAAAGGGCAGATTTGATATTTTTCTGTTTCTCCAATAAGAGAGCTTTATCAACAGCCGATTTAGTACTCGGAAGAGGTTTTAGCGTCTCTGCAACGTTAATTGGTGGTGTCATCAAAGGTCCTTCTACAACCGGCTTTATCTGGGCTCTAGTCATTGCTACAGAAGATCGCACTACATCTATAGCGGGAACAAGATAGCCAGATGTTGGGTACCTGCGACGGAAATTATTCAATTCCGATTGAGCTTGGGTAGTATCACCCATCACCGCATAGAATTGTACTATTCTCCAATAGGCATCATCAGCCCATTCACTCTCAGGATAGGTATCAGTAATTTTTTTGTAGATATCAAGCGCTTTAAATGCATCATCAATAACAACCCCTAGAAGTAACTGTACACCCGGATCGTTGGGTCTTTCTACCATAAGATCAGGCAATTTAGCTTTAACCTCTTGGAGTCTGCCATCGGCAATCATAGTTAGAAACGTTGCTGTCTGCTTATCTGCTTCAGAGACCTCAGCATTGGCAGTATGAAAACCACCAAACAGTGTTACGATAAAGGCTATCGCAACCCATATAATTTTGATCATTTGGATTCCCCCCGAAAACCATTGATGAAGATATGTCGAATAATAGACTAAGGAACTATAACATCAATTATTTGTTGATGCTACTAAAAAGCAATATAACCAAAACTATCAATAAAACAAGCTACATGCTTTTTATCTCTATTATTATCATGTAGATAAAGGCAATAACTTGACATACTTCACATTAACCACAAAAATAAATAGACTTGATAGTAAAGCATAAGAAGTAAAATCAATTGATATTTGAATCTACGACAAAACCATAGTTGAAATCATTATATCAAAAAGCTAATTAGCTTATACTAATATTACTTATTTTGCGTATTAGCTAGTAAACGAAATTAGTTCAATCAAAATTACTGAAGGAGAAGAAAGTACATGGAGCTTTCAAAAAGACTTCTTGACCACCCTTTCTATCAGTCTTGGAATCAAGGCACAATTACTATGGATCAACTTTCTAAGTACCATGCTTCTTATGCCGAGTTCATAGCTAGAGTCCCTGAGTTCTGGAAAAAAGCTATAGATGGCTTGGGTGATAATTCAGCTTATGGCAAGACAGTTATTGAAGAAGAAACAGAGCATATCGCTCTTTGGGATGAATGGAAAAGTAGACTCCCTGAAAATAATGGTTTTCCTAGAATGACTCAGATCATGGAAACTCTAGACTCAATGACTCCGTCAGAGCTTCTTGGTGCTATTCACTCATTTGAGATACAGCAGCCGGAAGTTGCCAAAACCAAAAAGGAAGGTCTGATTTGTCATTATGGTTATTCAGAAGAAGAAATGAATTATTTCAATGATCATGAAGAAGAAGCTGGACATATAAGATTTGGATCAATGTTAGCCGATAAAGCTGCCAATAAAAAAGAGTTTGAAGAAGGCTTTAGAAGAGGTAGTGAATTATTCTATAATGGGTTGGACCTGTTTCTGAACTAATAAATCAGCTACAATATTACATATTAGAGCCTCTTCTATATTACAGAAGGGGCTTTACTTTATCTTTAATCATTGTTGGGCTTTTCTATGCTCAACAAACATACATGCATTCTCTATATATTCCAGCCCATTGGCTTCGGCAAGAACCTTTGCTTCATCATTATAAATCCCTAATTGAAGCCATACAGCTTTGAGATCACCTATTGTATTCTTGCGCTCAATAGCCTGCTCCACGATATCTACTGCCTCAGCAGAAGGCCGGAACACATTCAGTATCTCAACCTCTTCTTCAATCTCAGACAAAGACCGATAAGTTTTCATATCGGCTATAGCATCAGTAGTGGGATTGATAGGAATCACTGAGTAGCCATTTTCTCGCATATACATAGGTACAGTATAAGCTGGCTTTGAAGGATTTTTTGACATCCCATAGACTGCGATTTTTTTATATTTACTGAGAATATCCAGAGTTTGATCAGACATTTGCTTCCCCTTAAGTATTTCTTCAATGGTATCAACAATAACTGATAAGAAGGATAACTTATCTTATTATGATAATGATCTGAAGATACTATGACATTTGGAATAAAAACCAGTAAGGTATATCAATCGCAATCAGGGATCACCTAGCCATACTGACCTTTCGCTTCACTAATTAACTCTGCCAACCTCTGAAAAGCATCTATTGGAGTCATAGACTCAATATTCATTGATTTCAATGCAGCTCTTAGTTCATCATCCTGGAATGTGAAAATAGATAATTGCCCGGTAGTACTTTCTTCAGTCTTACTAATACCCTTTAGAGGACGTTTTACAATTTCTCCTACATCAGAATCACCACTACTCTGACCTGACTCAAGTTCAATCATAATCTCTTTAGCTCTGCTAATAATACCATGTGGCAAACCCGCCATCTTCGCCACGTGAATCCCAAAACTATGATCGGTATGGCCGTCTATCACTTTGTGAGTAAAAAGAATAGAATCCATTGTCTCCCTTACTTCTACACTCTTATTTAGGATACCGTCATAAAGCTCAGCTAACTCACTAAGCTCATGATAATGGGTTGCAAAAATTGTCCTTGCAAAAAGTTTCTGATTAATATGCTCTGCTATTGACCAAGCAAGTGATATACCATCAAAAGTAGCTGTACCGCGGCCAATCTCATCTAACAACAGAAGCGACCTATTAGTAGCAGCATTCATTATACTAGCTGTTTCCTGCATCTCCACCAAAAAAGTCGACTCACCGGCTGCCAGATTATCCTGAGCGCCAACCCTGGTAAAGATACGATCTACAACCCCAATTTCAGCTCTGGAAGCAGGAACATAGCAACCTGCCTGCGCTAATAGAACAATGAGCCCGTTTTGCCGCAAATAGATTGACTTACCGGCCATATTAGGACCTGTTAATACAACTAATCTATCACCCTTACTATCTAAATGAGTATCATTACTAATAAAGGATTGACCCTGTGGTAAAATTCTCTCGACAACAGGATGCCGGCCATCTTTTATATCCAGGATACCACTTTCGTTTATAATCGGTCTTGTGTATCCCCTTTGTCGGGCAACCCAGGCGAACGAACGGATTGCATCAATAACTGCGATAGAGTGAGCCAACCTCTGAAGCTTCTTCGTAGCAGCAGAAATTTCAGAAGCTAATTCATCAAGAATTTCAACTTCCAGCTGACTAATCCTTTCCTCAGCTTTGAGGGTCTTTGCTTCAAACTCACTAAGCTCATTAGAAATATATCTTTCAGCATTGGTCAGGGTTTGTCTTCGAGTCAGACCTAGTTGAGCAAGATCAAGCTTATCACTATGAATCCTTGATATTTCAATATAATATCCAAAGACATTGTTTTGCCCTATTTTTAAAGATCCAACACCTGAATCGCTCCTTAGCTTCTCTTTATAGCTATCAAGCCATTCCTTTGCAGAATACTTTGCATTCTTCAGCTCATCTAATTCACTACTTATCCCTGACTTAATAGAGCTACCCGAACCGATTGATGAAGGTGGATCATCAGTTATAGTATCAGTAAGTTTCTTACACAAAGCCTCAAATCCTAGAAGCCACTGTTTGGTCTCATCCCAAATATCTCCAGGCAGTTCTGATACCAAAGCTGGTAAGATATCAAGACAATTAGCTACAGCACGAAAATCTCTGGGGATATAACGACCGCCTGAAATTCTAGCAATAACTCTTTCTAAATCACAAAGACCATTCAGTAGACCTTCTAATCGCAAATCCAGCTTATCATCTTTGTATATACTCTCAACTAAGTTTAATCTCTTCTCAATCTCTTCCACAACTAGCAGAGGTGCTGAAAGCCAACCTTTGATTAAGCGACTCCCCATTGCTGTTTTAGTCTTATCAATATGACCATATAAAGAGCCTTCCTTGCTGCCAGAAAAATTTGAAAAAGTTATCTCGAGGTTTCTTCTAGTAGCCAGATCAAGATTCATGACTCGGCCAGAGTTTCTGATTTTGATATCAGTAATATGAGATGGTATTTCACCTCTTAATTGTTTTATATAGTGCAGAAGAGCGCCAAGGGATATTGCCACCAGACTACTTTCATCAAATCCGTAGCCCTTTGTAGACCTCGCGCTGAAATGCCCTTTGATTATATCACTGCAAAATACCGGATCAAATATCCAACTCTCCAGCTTAGTGAAAACAGTTTCATCACTACTTGCACTATCAAAATATGGCATCAATTCATCTAGCTCTTCTCTGGAAACAACGACCTCTGATGGAGATATAGCAGATACCAAATCCTTCAAAAGTGTTCTGGTGGTCTCTTCAACAAAGAGTTCGCCTGTAGAAATATCAAGCCAGGAAACACCTACTACCTTGGAAGTAGGTGACTTCTTCTTTTGAGCGTTAGCCAGCTTCACACTCATCACGAAATTATTCCTACCTGCATCAAGCATCTTATCGTAAAGGGCTACACCAGGGGTCACAATCTCTGTCACTCCTCTTTTGACAATGCCCTTTGCCTTCTTAGGATCTTCAAGTTGCTCACAGACAGCTACCCTATATCCCGCTTTAACCAACTTAGGCAGATAATTATCTAGCTGGTGATGTGGAAATCCGGCTAATTCAGTCTTACCGGCCGCTCCATTATTACGCTTTGTAAGGGTAATAGCACAGACCTTGGCTGTAATGATAGCATCTTGGCCAAAAGTTTCATAAAAATCTCCCAGCCTAAAAAATAATATCGAGTCAGGATATTTACTTTTGATTTCGTTATACTGTCTTGTAAGAGGTGTTTCTTTTGAGCCTGCCATTTATTAAGCTAAATTTGTCATATAATAATGCTTATTACGCAATTTACTTAATCACTGTCAGTGCAGACCAAGCATATGGCTTTTGTTTATCCACCATATCTCAACACTTGGGAATAAATCTATGGCTCAAAACCCAGCAGGATTATTTGCAAGGTCAGCATTGGCCTGTGGCTTTGTTATACTATTGATCTCAATCTACTTATTTGCCAAAAACTACTCCGGCTTACTTGAAGGAATTCATACACAGGGTAAAGCTATTGAGTATATTAGGCTGGATAGTACTGACAAACGATATCCAAGAATCAGATTTAAAGATGAAAATGGCACAGATCATTATTTTATAGATACTCTTGTTACTGCTATGAGTAAGCAACAAAGGACATTCGATATCATATACAGCCCACTGAATCCTTCGAATGCAATGGTATACAATAAAATAGATGTTTTCGGGCTGCCCATAATAACTTTCATGACTGGAATTGGATGTATAGCTTTCGGAGGATCTGCTATGCGTATTAACCGCAAAAGACAAAAAGAAAATGAAGCAAGTCACTGATCCAATAGGAGTATTCGACTCGGGTGTTGGTGGAATAACAGTGCTCCAAGAACTCCAGAAGCTTATGCCCAATGAAGACTATATTTATCTGGGTGATACGGCGCGTGTGCCATATGGAAATAAGTCTGAAGACCTTATTATAAGCTATACCAAAGATTGTGTAAATTTTCTCTTGGAGAAAAGAGTAAAACTCATAGTTATAGCATGTAATACGGCTTCTTCATTTGGTTATCTGAGTGCTAAAGATTTCGCTAAGGATATTGAGATAGTCGAGATGATAAGACCAGCGGCTGCGGAAGCACTCAGAATATCCAAGACTAAAGCCATTGGGGTACTTGGAACCAAAGGGACTATATCTAATGGAGCTTATCAAAGAGAGCTTGAAAGAATTGCTAAGGAGTCCAATTACTATCTTAACAGGATCATTTCAATACCTTGTCCGCTATTTGTACCATTTATTGAAGAAGGTAAATGTGATCATCCTTCACTTAATACAATAGCTGAAGAATATCTTGTACCTATCAAATCGCACAAGCTCACCGATACTTTAATTCTAGGCTGTACACACTACCCTATTATTAAAAATATTTTGCAAAATATTTTAGGAGATCAAGTCAAACTGCTTAATACCGGGCAGCCTGCAGCCAAGGAAGCGCAGTATCTTCTTTCAAGAGATCACCTTCTGAATATGAATACTGTGAAAGGTAATACGAAGTTCTTTGTTACCGATAGCCCGTCTCTTTTCAGTAATATTGCACTCGACAACCTCAATTACCCAATCGATAAGATTGAAAAAGTCGTTCTCTAGAATAAAATATATATTTGATTCTATTTGGTATATTTGCAGATTAAACTTCCTTATTCATCTATACATACGGTTGTATCAGCCATGGAACTATCGCTTCTCAGGTGGAAGTATCTTTTTCTGTTATTGATACTTCTTTATACAAGTGCAAGCTCACAAGAGAATGATTTTTTAATTTATTCAGCCGATGAAGCAAATAAGCAAGAGTATGTAAACTACATATGGGATTTTGGCTTTGAAGAAAAAAATCAAGATGCCTATATAGCAATCCAGAGACTTATAGAGCAAGACATAATTGCTGGCAATTGGGATAAAGCAAGATCAACACTAAACGAATATAGAGCTGATATATCCGAAAGTATGCATCCGAGACTAAATGCACTAGAATCGTTGCTTCAAGAGCCATTAGAAAATTTAAAAACTATCAACCTTGGTGATTACATAAATTCAGAAGGAAGTGAGTATTCTCCTATGCCTTCTTCTGACGGAAGCAAACTATACTTCACGGGCAACAAAAGGAGTGCGGCAAATAGCTCAGAAGATATATATATATCTCACAATATAAATGGTCAATGGTCCAAGGCCACAGAGTTACCAGGCCAACTAAACACTCAAGATAATAATGAAGCCCCCCAGGCAGTTAGTGTAGATGGTAATACTATGATATTATTCGGAGCATTTCAACCGAATTATCTTGGGAAAGGAGACTTGTATTACTCCAATAGAACAGTACTTGGGTGGGGGCCTCCAAAGCACTTCCCTGCCCCGATAAATTCTGAACACTTTGATGTGGATGCAAAACTGACCGCTGATAGGAAACATCTTCTCTTCACATCTGATCGGCCAGGTGGAATTGGAGAATATCATCCCCGAGGAGAGATTTATAATGGATCAACACATGGTAATACTGATATCTATATAGCAGAACTTAACCCAGACGGTTCGGTGGCTGATGTGATTAATCTGGGAGATATCATTAACACCCCTTTTGCCGAACGTAAACCATTTCTTCACCCCGATGGCTCGACGCTCTATTTCAGCTCGGATGGCCATGCCGGACTTGGCAGATTAGATCTGTATATGAGTAAAAGGCTCAACGAAGATAGTTGGACAGAGTGGTCCGAACCAGTTAACATGGGAAAAGAAATTAACTCACCATTTGACGAATCGGGTGCAATAGTAACTACTTTTGGTGACATGGCATTCTTTGCTTCTCAGAGTAGAGATATCAATTATGGTGAATCAGACATTTATAGAATGGCTCTGCCGGAAAGACTTCGCCCTGAACCTATTGCTGGTATCAAAGGTACTGTAACTGATGTCAATGGTTTCCCAATTGGTGCAAAAATAATTTGGGAAGATCTTGAAACCGGTGATGAACTTGGTACAGCCATATCAGATCCCAAAACGGGAGAATTCTATATGGTGTTTGAACTTGGTAAAAATTATGGAATAATTGCTGAGAAGGAAGGATACTTTCCCATCTCGAAAAACATAAACCTAAAAGATGCAAAGGTTTCTCAGGAGCTTGATCTTAGCCTGGAGATGCAGTCAATTGAAGAACTTTTTGGTGACGATCTTGAAGCTACCGGTACCAACTCGCTTATCTATGACGCATTTAATCTGAAAACTGAAAGCAGTATTCGGATGAATAACCTCTTCTTTGCCTACAATGAATCTGCACTTCTTAAAGAATCTTTCAGTGAATTGGATAGAGTGGCTTTTCTACTCAATAACTATCCTGTACAGGAAGTTTTAATTGCAGGGCATACTGATAGTATCGGTGGTGCGCTATATAATAAACGCTTGTCTGAAGCTCGAGCAAAATCTGTTGTAGAGTATTTAGCTACCAAGGGTGTACCGATAAAGAAAATGCTTCCAAAAGGTTTTGGAATGGACAGACCTGTAGCCGATAATCGGACTGAAGAAGGAAGACAACAGAACAGAAGAGTAGAGCTTCAAATCACTAAAAAAGGAATCTTAGAAGATTAAAATCATCTTTGGATAATTATGCAAAAATTTCGTGTTATTCTTCTTGCAACTCTTATTGTTTCGCTGACCGGATGTCAGCATATTGATCAATTCATAACTAATCTATTTGGTGAATCGGCTGAGGAAGATCAAACGCCACCACCAGGCTATGACCCCCATTTCATATCTGAAATAAAACCAATCAAGCAACAGCTAGATGATCCTACCGTTGAGATATCGCGAATTGATATATCCGATCCGTCAAAGGTCAGAATCTTTCTCCATCTCATCAATGGGGATCAAACATATTTAACAGGAGCTGCCGGATCAGAATTTGCAGATATCTGGTGTGAAGTATATGATACGACAGCGAATGGCAGTATTACAGATAATAGAATAAAAGTAGTAGAAGTTACTGAAGACAAGGTTGAGCCCTTATCGATTGCGATGGTTATGGATCTTTCAGGTTCGATGGGCCACCCCAGGGCAATAAAGATGCAGGAAGGTGTTCAGAAATTTATTGAGAATAAGGACCCTGACGATGAGATATCACTGATACGCTATGATTCGAGAGTCGAACTGCAACAGCCTCTGACTGCTAATAAGAATACCTTATTAGCTACACATCAAACTTCTTCGGGAATTAAAGGGTTTGGCCAGAGTACTGCTACAATCGATGCTATATATGAAGGAATAAATTCTGTAAAGGATAAGCCTGATGATCGTGTAAAAACTGTAATTGTATTTACAGATGGTAGAGATAATTCTTCGACAAAAACACCTGACTATATAGTAGAATATGCAAACAAAAATAATGTGATTGTCAATACAGTCGATTACGGTAATAATGTGATCAAGGGTATGCTACAAAGTGTGGCTAAAGGTACTAGTGGTATTTATCATCAAATTTATAGTCAAGAGGAATTTGAACCGCTTTTTAGAGATATCTATACCAGGCTTAATAACTACTATGTATTGGAATACGAACCGGCTGAATATGGATCTCATCTTATCGGATTGAAGCTCTGCCTTAAGGATACAACTATCTTTGCTGGTGCTTCATTTGATAATACTCCTAAAGCTGGTGATATTGCTTTGCTAGATGTGCACTTTGATACAAATATGTCGGTCCTTAAATCCAATCAACGTGATCGCGTAAGGAAGCTTCTCCTTCTAATGCGCTCAAATCCTGATATAAAAATTGAGCTACAAGGTCATACTGACAACAGAGGGGATGAAGAACCCAACCAAAAGCTTTCCCAGGCCAGAGCAGATGCTGTACGACAATATCTTATCGATAATAAGATAGAAGCTGATAGAATTACCTCCGTAGGCTTTGGCGAAACAAGGCCAATTGCAACAAATGATACCGAAGAAGGCAGAGCCCTAAACAGACGAACACAATTTAAAGTAATAAAGTAAATGATCCTTTCTGGAAAAAAAATAGAGCAGTCAATTGGAAAAGATATTTTTATCGAACCTTATGACTCCAAATATATCAACCCAAATAGTTACAATCTCCGGCTACATAATGAACTGATGGTTTATAAAAATGATCAGCTCGATATGAAAAAGCCAAATGATGTAGAAAAACTCATTATCCCTGACGAAGGTTTGTTACTTGAAACAGGTAAACTATATCTGGGACGCACGATTGAGCATACAAGAACAGACAAATACGTACCAATGCTCGAAGGTCGGTCTTCTATAGGTAGATTAGGGCTTTTTATTCATGTTACAGCAGGTTTTGGTGATGTAGGTTTTTCAGGTTATTGGACCCTGGAAATATTCTGTGTGCAACCAATCCGCATTTACCATGGAGTAGAAATATGTCAGATATATTATCATGATATTAATGGTGAATATGATAAATATCAGTCGGGTAAATATCAGAATAATAGTGGTATACAACCATCACTTTTATACAAAGATTTTGAGAAATAGTAATCACTCCTTCTAGACAAATAGTATCTTTACCCCTAATGGTTGTAATTTTACTGAGTGGGCTTTTATTATCTCCTTTGCTAATCTACTCTCAAGAAAAAGGTGAGATTTATATAGAAAACATTTACTTAGAGAAGTATGATGTTTTTGCTCCGCAGGATAGTTCCGGATGGGTTGGAAGCCTGACCAACGCCTTTCATTCCACTACTCGGGACTATCTGATACTAGATCTCATTAGCCTTGAAGAAGGCGAATATAACACTTTAAGGAAACTACTGGAATCCGAAAGAGTATTGAGGAATACTGGATTGTTCACATCGGTAAAAATTGAACTTGAAGAAACAGAAACCGGTGGATATGATGTATATATAATAACCCATGATAGATTCACTCTTGAGCCCACAGTACTTTTCGGGTATGGTGGTGGAGTCAAAACCTACGGTGGCCGCATAGCCGAATACAATTTTCTAGGTACCGGAACAGCTATTAGTGCTGAAGCACTTCACACTACAGAGAATGATCTGGGTCTCAGTGGCGGTATGAGTGTAATGGTACCAGACCTTTTCGGAACATTAGTAAATCTCAATGCAGCAACTTATTCGAATAAACTACTTACAACCCAAAATGCTGCTTTAGTATATCCATATCGATATCTCGGACCTGATCACAGCTGGGGGATATTTGGTTTTCGGTCATTTGGAGAAGCTTTTTTATACTCCAGAAGAGATGGAGTTTTTGAATTAGTACAATCCGATGTAGAAAATGCGAGAGCTTTTTACTCTATCTCTTTAGAACGAGAATCCATGGTCTACGCAACTGCAAGCCTGGAGATGAACTATGCCGATAGAGGCCCAAAAGTATTTAGACGAGCTTTGGACAATACAGGAATATTTCTATTATCATTCTCATCCAGCTCTAAAGAGTTTACCACATTAGAAAAGGCAGATTACTATCAGGTACAAGATCTCCAGCTAGGGGGATATGGTGAGGCAATTGTAGGTAAGGCTTTCCCAATTGAGGAGGGAGGGGCTAATATGTATTACATTGCAGCCAGAGGAGAGCAAAGTTATTATGATGGGAAGAATTATCTCTTTGGACAAGTATCAGGAGGCTCGGGCTTCCAACAAGGAAATCCCCGCTATACATTTCAGTCGTTTCTAGGGAAAGCATTCCGAAATTTTGGTGAAGATATAACGCTTGCTGCAAACTTTAGACAACAGACTGCTTGGAACTGGCCAGCTCAAAGACAGTTAGTACTTGATTATCAGTCGGGATTGAGAGGATATGATGCTAACGAATTTGCTGGCGATAACAGAATAATTGGTAATGCGGAACTAAGATGGATGCCGGGCTATAATGTTTGGATATTTGGGCTTGCTGCAGCTGCATTCTATGATACTGGAACTGCATGGGAAACAGGTGAACCCCTTTCCAGCACTCGCTGGAAACATGCTGCCGGGCTTGGTGTCAGAATATTTAATGGGAAGTCAGCAGGAATCAACTCAATGCTACGGATTGATTTTGCATGGAATTTTGAAACCCGTTCATTCGGTGGTATTATAATCACAACCGGACATATGTTCTCACTTTTCAATAACCATCCTTACAGACTACCTGATATCATGGGTCGACAGTTTGATTCATTCTAATTGTCCGAGAGCTTCTTCGTAGACACTCTCCACTTCTTGGGCATGTATCTTAATAGAGAAAACTTCAACTGCTCTAGTTCTACCGTTCTCTATCATTCTTTTTAGTTTCTCAGGATCAGAAAAAAGGTTTTTAATAGCTTTTGATAAATCTGATGGAGATTGCTCAGGTATTAGAACTCCAGTTTCATCTGTAATAGCATCTCTGACTCCACTGATATTGCTGGCAATAGGCACGCATCCACACGACATAGCTTCGAAAATAACCCTTCCCATACCTTCATTTCCCTCATGTGAAGGTAAAACTAATATATCAGATGCAGCTAAATACTCATAGATATTTTCACGTTGACCAAGTAAAATAATATTATCTAGTTCATCTTGATTTATTTGATAATCAAATCTGCTTCGGGTTTCATCATCAGAATACTCACCACAGAATAAAAAGATTACCTCACTATCCTGAGTTTTCAATTCAGCAGCACATTTAAGAATATCAAAAACACCTTTATGTAGAGTTATTTGTCCGACAAAGATCACCAACTTTCTATCTTTCGGTAGTCCTAACTTGGATCTGATAGATATCTTTTCACGTGGCATAAATTGATCGGTATCTACACCATTATAAATAACTCGGACCTTATCAAGATTATCAGACTTAAACTCTTTGAAACGCTGCTTAGCACCTTCCGAAATGGCTATAACTCTATTAGCCAAAGGAAATATTAACTTATCCTGTCTGGTTGGGCGGGTAAGCCTCACATGCCAGATCATTAGTGCAGTTGTAAATAAACAGGCAGTACCACAGACAAGAGCATCCCTCTCATAGTCCGGATGGATGATATCATAATTATGTTGCCTGATAAGCCTTATTATAATCCATATTAGCCCCAATACTTTTAAATAATTTTTGGGTTTTAAAGGGTACATCCGAACAATATGGCACTGAAACCCTTTACTACTAAGATATGACTCCAAAGGCCCATCACCATTAATAAGGAAATGACATTCAAATTTATCCTTAGATAAATTCTCAGCCAAAGCAATCATACTTCGTTGTCCCCCCATTCTATAATGGGGAAAATGACTTACAAAAAGTATCTTACGCTTTACCATTAGCAGATATTTAGAAGATACTCTCGGAAGCCTGAGCAGGATCTAATACTCTGGTTATGCTACTCACTGAAGAAACCGAGAACCAACCCAGCGGATCAGGTCCATCACCAGAAACCTTTTGAATATTAGTAGGAATATTAACTGGCGGTGTTGCAAATAATCCACCATTATTCAACTGACCTCTAAGAATATTCCAAAAATCAAAAGCGTCTTGCGAAATTGAATATAGATCAACTCTTATTGTATCCCATTCCTGATAGAACTCATATCTTTCACCATCGGGATTGATACCAAACCGGACAGGTAATATGAAAGGTACATCATCGGTTCTAGCACCTGGAGCAGTACCAGCATCATAGGCCAGGGTAATATTGTTATCCAATAAAGTATCATTCTTATAAGACCTAGGCCAATAACAATCTCCTACACCAGGTAGATCATTACCCCAGAATTGAGCGACCCATAACGAATCAGGATCATCATCTCCACCGAAGATCAGATTCTCTTTTGAATAAGTAATTGAATCAACAGTTGCTACTCTTAACATCTCCGAAACACTTTCATAGACATTACCTTGCCACTCAATATTAAGTGTATACACTTGCCCTACTGCAAACTCAAGCGAATCCTGATGGACCGAATAAACACCGCTATCTGTATAGACTAACTCAACTGTTTCACCCGATTCATACTTTAAACTAACACTAGCGTCATCGATTGATGTATCACTTTCATTATCAAAATAAGAAGATGTAAGAGAAAGCCGCACCGATTGTGTTGTATCAATATCAGTCAGCCATGCATCAACAACTAATTGAGGAGGCCCTTCATCCAGATCAATATCGACCACATCTTCGCAAGCTATAAGCGCTAAAACAGGTAACAGATATAATAGTATTGTTTTTCTTTTCATATCAGAACTTAAAGTTATAAGTTATTGAAGGTACAATTGATCCAAATATTGCCAGCCTAACTGCTTCAGTCTGGCCCCTAATATCTTCATTCTCTCTAAAAAAGATTGAAAATGGATTACGCCTGTTATATACATTATAGATTGAAAGTACTAATTCGTCATCCCACGAATCATCCTCTCCTTTATCCCAATCCCAAGTAAGGGAAAGATCTAATCTATGGTACCAGGGAATTCGATAATTATTTCTGTTATTTTCATAGTTATGAGGTATAATATAGCCCTGTATATCATATCGATTTGTTGGGAAGGTACCGGGAGTACCTGAAGCTAAAACAAAATTTGCAGACGCAGACCATTGATCGGCAAAATCATATATAGCAACAGCAGATAAATTATGGGTTTTATCAAATCTAGCCGGGTACCAATTACCATTACTGATCCCCTCAATCTGCAGCTCAGTTCTGGCCAGAGTATAACTGATCCAGCCAGTTAGATCGCCATTATTCTTCTTAATATAGAACTCCAGACCGTAAGCTCTACCATCACCAAACAGAAGATCAGCTTCTAGATCTTCATTAAGTAGCAAATCAGCACCATCAATATAATCGATCTGATTCTGAAGGACCTTGTAGTATCCTTCAACACTTGTCTCCCAATCGCTACCGCCAAAATTCTTAAAATAGCCTAATGCTATCTGATCGGCTATCTCGGGCTTAATATTATGGGTCGTGGTTGTCCATAAATCTAGCGGCGATGATGCAGCAGTATTTGAAAGAAGATGTAAGTACTGAACCATTCTATTATAGCTAGCTTTTATAGACGAAGACTCATCAAGAATATATTTTGCCGAAAGACGTGGCTCTAAGTTGTAATAGGTTGCAATCGGGTCCCAGTCACCAAACTCCTCAGACCTATCAAATGGCAAAGCTGTACCTTTTACAGTATCTCTATAGTAACGCGCAGTTCCGGGTCCAAGATAACTGTAGCCAGATGCTCTCAATCCATACTCTAAAGAAAATAACTCTCCAAAATCAGTAGCAGCATTGAGATACAAAGCACCCTCAAGGGCATGCTGTTTCTCAAGTGAAATAGGAACACTAATCCCATCAGTCACCCCTACCGCATTACCAGGCTCAAAGGAATAATCCGTAGCCTCAAATCCAAAATCAATCGTATTTGACTGATCTAAGAAATACGTAAAAGCACCTTTAAAACCATAAGTTCGGATATCAGAATCCCAATCAAATCTATCTTCATCTGTTGTTCCAAAACCCAGTTGATAATCATAGTTTGAATAAAGTCCTGTCAGATTAAAGAAAAGTTTCTCGCTAAACAAGTGATTCCACCTAAGCGAGAATGTCTCATTACCCCAGTTGAAGATAAATCCGGCTCCGAAAACATCTCGTCCGTTATAATAAGAAGCAAATACTTGATCATCGTCCGAAATTTTCCAGTTTATCTTACCCGTGAAGTCATAAAAATAGAACTGAGAATCTTCAAGTCCATCTTCAAGAAAAGGTTGGGCTAAAACATCAATATATGATCTTCTTCCGGCTAAGATTAGAGACATTTCATCTTCAATAATTGGTGTTTCTACTGCCAACCTTGAGAAGATAGCACCAACACCACCCGAACCTTCAAACTCCTTATAATTACCATCTTTCATCCGTACATCTAATATAGAAGATAATCTTCCACCATACTGAGCCGGAATTCCACCTTTAATCAGCTTAACATCCTTTACAGCATCTGGGTTAAAAACTGAAAAGAAACCGAATAAGTGAGATGAATTATAAACTGTGGCTTCGTCCAGTATAACTAGATTCTGATCGATACCACCGCCCCTGACATTAAAGCCACTAGCCCCCTCACCTACTGTAGTTACACCTGGTAGTAATTGAATACTCTTAACCAAGTCTACTTCTCCAAGCAATGCAGGCATTTTTTGTATAACAGCAGAGCTTAGCTCAATTGTCGACATTTCATTGCTTGTGATATTGTCATTTTCTCTCTGGGCAGTCACAACAATCTCTTCGGAGTCTACCGAATATGTAGACATATTAAAGTCACGCTTAATATTCTGAGCCAGAATTATTGTATCAATTAGCTTACTAAAACCAGGGTACGATACTATAATTTCATATGTACTCTCCGGAAGAGATATGGAATAAAAACCATACTCGTTAGATACTGCCCCTGTTCTCAGGCTCGGTATACTAACCCGGGCCCCAATAATAGACTCACCTGATTCAGCCTCTCTTACATATCCGCTAAGTGTATATTCCTCAGCCAAAAGATATGAATTAGCCAGCATGATAAGAGCCAGAAGTTTTAAGATTACGCGCATTCTCGCAAATATTCCTAAGATTTAGCATTTTGTTTATGTGCTCAACGATTGAGTATACAACTAAGTGTTACTTTTTTTGATAATTGAGCATATTCTTTTGTAAATTTATAATCACATTATCAAATTGAGAAATATAATGAGATATCTACTTCTACTAATTACCTATCTAACAGTATCACTCCCGCTAATCTGCCAGGATTATTCAGCTTGGTTTTCTGATGAAACATCCAATTCGGGACTTATAGACTCTCGAGGTTCTAAAGTTTCTGTCGCTGATGTAAATGGTGATGGTTGGCCAGATATTCTTGTTGGCAACGGCTCATTGATCAAATTTACATTTTCACTCTACATAAACGAGGATAATGGGTCTGGTCAGAGAATCTTTGTTGACAGAACTGAAGAATCAGGTATAAATCAGAGACGTGGAGATCAAGAAGGTGATAGAATATCTGATGTCATCTCTTTGGCTGATGTTGATAACGATGGGGACTTAGATCTTATTTCATCAATCTACTACCATCGTTGGGAGATGTATAACACTCCGGAAAAAGATCCCGGTGATCGGTCTGAAATACTTTTGAATGATGGACAGGGTAACTTTACTCTTTCTGAGGACAATGGATTATGGAATACTACAATCCCTGCTGAAAATAGCCCAGCCCTAACAAATGCTACCGGTATCGCTACTGTAGATTTTGATCTAGATGGAGATTTGGATATCTATATTTCTCAATGGTTTGAAGATTATCGACAAAACCTGGAAGTCAATAACTTCCAATTCAAATTCGAAGATATTCTTTTTGAAAATGATGGAACTGGTAAGTTTACATTTGTTTCAAATTCAGGACTAGCTCCATATAAGGAAGCAAATTATGGTGTAAATATATTGGATTGGAATAATGATGGCTACCCTGACATAGCCACTTCGGCCTACTGCAGATCAGGTGGCTATCTTTTTGCAAACGAGGGAGGGTTGCAGTTTAGCGAAGTTTCTGGCCCCGCTAGTTACAACTCTCAACCTATGGGAGGCGATCATGGTCAGGCATTGTGCCAATGGGAAGGCATGCCTGCAGATTATGATAATGATGGTGACTTTGACATATTCCATACACTAGTCCATGGAGGTATGGGAAATGGAGAAGCTCGCTCTTTTATTTCAGAAAATGGTGGAGAGGAAAACAACTTCACTTTTACTCCTCGTCTTGATATTATTCAGCGAGATCAGAGGTTAGGAGCTCATGTTTCAGACATGGGTGCTTCCTGGATCGATATAGATAACGATGGGCTACAGGATTTGATTGTTGCTCAAAGTGGTTATCTAGAGGCAAATCCATTGCATACTGTCAACTTATTTGTGTTTTATCAAACACCTGATCACCGATTTATTGATATAACCAAACAAACCGGTACACCTGATATAGTACTAGATCCTCACTCACCTATCCCCATTGATTATGATCTTGATGGTGATAATGATCTGGTCACCTCCTATACATATAGAGACACCATCATGCTCGACTCAATGGCTTACGACCCCATGACCAAAGATTCAATCCTGGTAGAATATGAGCAGCCACGCGCATGGAGTACTTTGAAGCTTATCAGAAATAATATTGGCAACCAAAACAACTGGATATCTTTGAATCTAGACGAAATTCCAGATGCTGTCAATCATTTCGCAATTGGCTCTAGAATTGAAGTATACTCGGATGATTTAGTCCAAACACGTGAACTGCACAACTCTCAAGGGCATTTTGGTGGCCAGGAAGATCACATCCTAAATATTGGATTAGGTGATAAACCATTCGTTGACTCTATTCTGGTATATCTACCTGATAAATCAAGAACACTCAAGAAGTTTTTCAACCCCGACATAAATTCATTCAATCAACTCAATATTAATAGTGAGTCTATCAAGAGCTCTAGTAATGCAGGATTGCAGTTCAATATTGCTAAAGCCGACTTCGGACGTGTAGATGTAGGTGATAGTAAAAAAATGACTATTACCGCTGTTAACAAATCAGATCACCCTATTGTGGTATCAGGTTTTTCATATCCTGAAGATATTGTCTTCGAATATGACATGAAGCAGGAGTTTCCTATGAACCTAACATCTGGCGAAAGCTTTGATTTTGATATAATAGTATCTCCAAGCTACAGACACCTATTTCAAAACAAAGTAACATTCGATATCTCGGGAGCTAAGTCAGCATCTCGGGATTTCATAGCTCGAGTACAAGGTTTCGAGCCTAAACCACTTATTGCTCTGGCAGAAAGATCAGTTAAAATGACACCAGTCTGGGTTGACAGTCTGAGTACCTATCAGATCGAAATTGCTAATATTGGCGAGGTTGACTTATTAATCGAAGATCACACCTTCACTAGCAATAATGACGTTTTCTTTTTCGAATCCGAAGGAAATCTTATACCATCAATGGGTTCAATAACTGCTGACATAAGTTTTATTCCTGGGGAAGTAAAGACATATACAACAACCCTCCAGCTAACTACTAATGCTTATAATGATACAATCAACTCAATCGATATTTCAGGTATCTGTAATGGTCCTAATCCACGTGGGTCTATTTCGGGCTTTGTGTCATTTGGTAAAATTAAAGTTGGAAACTCTGCAACAAAATCGGTTACGGTTATATCTGATGGTACCTCGGATCTTGTAATTGATAAGCTTAGAGTCGAAAATTTCCCTGAAGCTTTTAATCTGGATAAAAACACCCTTCCTATTACACTGGAACCAACAGCATCGACTCAACTTGAAGTGACATTTGCTCCAAAGGAAATCGACAAAGTATATAACACGAAACTGATCGTTGAATCAAATCAAGTTGGAGAGCCGATTACTCAATCAATGTTAGCAATATCAGATAAAACCAGTTCGGTGGCGCACGACTACAGTAAGAACTTGTATTATTCAGCCGTTGAAGAGAAACTAACTCTATGGCGAAACAGTGGTCTGAATAGACTGGATAGCAGATATGATATTCGACTCTTAGATATTTCCGGGAGACTTATTATTCCAAATCAAGTATGGCAAAAAGGTAATGAAACTCTAGATATTCCTCTGTCAGGAATAGTAGGATTTATTATGGTTGTAATAATAGATTCCGAATCGGGAGAAGCACAAACAGTAAAATTACTCACAAAGTAAAAACAAATACTTTTGATTCAAAAAATTGCCAGATTACAAGGTCAGCCAAAATTAGTTGACCTTTATTTGTTTTCTTTCCAGGTTTTATAATTAGCTGTCATAGGTAATATACCCTCAGGCTTCTCTCTCAAAGGTTCACAAGGCCTCAAAGTTTTCCTCAAAGACTCAGGAAGAGATTGGTAAAGCTCAGTGCCTTCGGTCTTCCATTTGATCATCTTATCAGAAACATCCTTAACTACTTTTGCGGGATTCCCCACTACAATCTTTCTTTCAGGAATATTCATATCGGCTGGAACAAAAGTCAAAGCACCAATAATGCACTCTGTTCCGATAACAGCATTATCCATTATCACAGCATTCATTCCGATCAAAGAATTTCGTCCTATCCTTGCACCATGGATTATAGCACCGTGTCCAATATGAGCTGACTCCTCTAATACTACAGTAACACCGGGAAACATATGGATAGTACAGTTTTCCTGAACATTACATCCATCTGATATAATTATCTCACCCCAATCACCCCTGATAGCAGCACCAGGACCAATATACACATCTCTGCCAATCGTCACATTACCTGTTACTGTAGCATTAGGATGTACAAATGCCGACTCATGTACCACAGGTCTGTAACCTTGAAACTCATAGATATTAGACTGCTGTTCATAGCTATTCATTAGTCTAGCTTTACTCGATTAGAATGATTTCTACTGGTTCAAACGGTTACAGTCTCATTTTCAAATACAGGAATTGTCCAGCCCCATTTATCCTCTACTTTACCAGTATAAATGCCAGTAATAAGGTCATAAAACTGTTGTGTATTCTCCCCTATATTGCCATCATTAATAACCATATCCCTACCTTTATAATGCAATACACCAACAGGAGAAACAACGGCAGCAGTACCAGAACCAAAGACTTCTCGGAGAGTACCATTACTTTGAGCTTCTAAGACTTCTTCAATACCAAGTCTTCGCTCAACAGGTTTCAGTCCTATCTCAGGGGCAAGCTTCAATATAGTATCCCTAGTTACACCCGGCAAAATAGATCCTTGGCTCAAAGGAGGGGTAATAAGCTCATCACCTATTATAAACATAATGTTCATTGCACCCACTTCATCTATGAACTCTAGGTTCACACCATCAAGCCATAAAACCTGAGCATATCCTTCTTTCCTTGCTTGCTCCGTACCATACAAAGAAGCAGCATAATTCGCAGCAGTTTTCGCCATACCAAGTCCACCACGGACAGCTCTCACATATTCATCACTGATCTTAATCTTAACAGGATTTAATCCTTCAGCATAATAGGAACCAACAGGAGAAGTTATTATTATATGTTTAAAAGTATTCGAAGAATGTACACCTAAAAAGTTTCCATCACCAAAAATAAAGGGACGAATGTAAAGACTCTGTCCTTCTCCCTTGGGAATAAATTTTTTATCAACACGCACAAGCTCTCTAACCGCATCAACAAATAAATCTTGATCAAACGGAGGAATACATAATCGTTCTGCCGAATTGACCAACCTTTTTGCATTCATATCCGGCCGGAAAAGATTTGCTCCACCATCCACAGTAGCATAAGCTTTCAGACCTTCAAATATTGTCTGGCCATAGTGCAAGGTACACATCGCCGGTTCAATAGCCATTGGCCCGTAAGGTTTAATCTCACCATTATCCCAAGAGGTCCCATCGAAGCTAGACACATACATATGATCCGAAAAATAACGGCCAAAACCTAGATTATCCCAATCTACCAAGCCATATCTTGACTTAGTAGTAAATGATTTTTGTATCAAAACAGACCTCTCTATTATCTTATCGAACTAATGCTAAAGATTAGATGATTGTGGTAAGGATTTTTTAAATCTACATCTAACGGAACACTCAATTTACCTATATTGCCTCTCAAAAGAAAATAGACAATAACAGGCACAAATAAAAATAGTTACAAACCTTTCTTATTAGTAAGATGAGCAAACTCAATTTATCATACTTCACCTATCGGTTTTCTGTTAAATCACTTCTGCTTCTAATAGCACTAACATTGCTATATTATTCTGCTAAATCAGAAGAGGCATCAGCTATGATTGTAGAGATTAATGGCGGAATTTCTCCATCAACTGCTGAGCATATTCAGAAGACACTTTTGGAAGCCAGAGATGGCAATTACTCCCTATATATACTACAGCTTGACACTCCCGGTGGTCTGCTCGAAGCAACACGAGATATAGTCTCTGACTTACTGCAAAGCGATATTCCATCTTGTGTCTATATTGGTCCATCTGGAGCAAGAGCAGGGTCAGCAGGGGCTTTCATTTCTTTAGCTGCTGATATAGTAGCCATGGCTCCGGGTACTAATATTGGCGCAGCTCACCCAGTCGGCCTCGGAGGCGAGTCAGGAGATTCTACCGAAACAATGACACAAAAAATTACCAATGATGCTGCCGCACTTATGCGATCTATTGCTAAAAAGCGTGGACGAAATCAGGAAATTGCTGAATCAATGGTTAGGCAATCAACCTCTATATCAGAGGATGAAGCCATTGAAGCAGGTATAGCAGACTTCATAGCAGAGAATATACCCGACCTATTATCACAGCTCCAGGGTTTTACTATCTCATCACCCTCGCGCAAAATAGTACTACCCAACAATAAAATTTCATCGTTCAAAAGAGAAACTAAATGGCATGAAGAATTCTTAATGGGTCTTGCAGATCCCAACATCGCATATATTTTCATTCTGCTAGCTGGCTATGGTATTCTTATTGAACTATATAATCCCGGCTCAATTTTCCCAGGAGCTGTCGGCGTAGTTTCAGCTCTTCTCGCCGCCTATTCCCTGCAAATGTTACCTACAGATTGGGTTGGATTAGGACTGATTATTTCGTCAGCTATACTACTTCTACTAGAAGCTTTCGTAACAAGTTATGGGTTACTATCACTAGGTGCTATTGCCACTTTTTTTATAGGTTCAGTAATGTTATTTGATACACCATCCGGCTTTTTTGATGTCTCTCGAGAGCTCATCTATACATTGACCACACTAATCGCTATTACAGCTGGCCTTGTTATCTTTTTTGCTATCCGATCCCAGTCGCGAAAAAGAATATCTGGCAAAGGCAGTCTTGTAGGTGAAACCGGACGTGCACTGACGGATTTCGAGAAAGAAGGGAAAGGGAAGATTCGCTTTCACGGTGAGAACTGGAAAGCTATAAATACAGGGGCAGAAATTGCAGAAGGAGAAACAATTATAGTAACTGGTACCGAAGGACTAACTGCATTTATTAAAAAGAAATAAATAGGAGTTAATTCTTATTATTCCTTAATTAGATCAAAAATATAGTTTTTCCATACACCATTTTCAATACGAGAAAATGGTTCAAAGCGAAGTGTATCACGCGAGACAATTATATGCTTATGGTGCTTATAAGGTTCTGATACAGCCCAGCCATTACTTGTTTGGATAGGATTATTAGATATATAGTACCGGACATCATATTCCTTTAAAATATCTATAACAGGCTGTTCCGCTTTAATCTTCATAAGAAAATCTTTATCCATTACTAACCCTTCAGTTTGTACTACAGGATTTTCAATAAGATATGAAACAATACCGGCCCGATCGCCCATAGCAATCACATCATCACTATTTTCCAGCTTTTTAGCGATATTTTTTCCAAGCATATATATTTGATTTTGTTCAGGTGAGAAAGTATAGCTCTTAAATAAGATATAAGCTGAAAAAATCAGAATAGAAAATATACTAATCGGAATTTGATAGTTCTTTTTTATTACAGTTCCTATTAGAACAAAGGTCAAAATTGTAGAAGGAATAAACATATAATAGTACCAGGACCAGAACATCCATCCACTCATTATGGAATTATGGAGTAATAATACTAAAGGGAAAATTATGGCTATAATAAACAGACCTCGCTCTTTAATTCTGTACCAATTCTTTACCAACAGAATTATACCTAATAGATACAAAAATAACTGGCCCTGAATAAATATATTCGAAATATCCAATGATAAGTAATAAATAAACTTTACCGAATGTATTACTGGCATATAACTATTTCTCAGCTGCTTAGCCATACCCGATACAGGCATTATTGTATCATAGAATATAATGTTGGATAGAATATATATCGCTAAAACAAAAAAAGGTATTATAAATACTATAATCGATATTCTTTTATGGTATATAAGGTATAAGCCAATTAATCCAATTAATATAGCCGAATCCAGCCTTGAAAGTACTATAAGGGATGAGAAAATTGCAAACCTAGTATCACTAACATTTGTATTCGCTATACCTACAAGCAAGTATACTATAAGCGGCACTGTAAGAATTACCTCCATGCCACCCCTCGCCATAGTTATATAAAAAAGAGCTGTTAGATAAGCACCAGCCAAAGCAATATGTTTACCAGTATTTTGGCTATAATTAATTAAGAATCTATATGTCCACAGAAAAGTAAATATTGTACCGAAAAAAGTAAGCACACTTATACACACAATTACAAAACTGGGATCGTCAAAAATTCCTTGTAAAATCAGAATAATTCCGAACCATAGAGGATGAAAACCATTTGTAGGTACAATACCATTAAAAGTCACATAGCCATATTTAAGCGTGTTCTTTGCAGTAACAAGATAATAGAAAAAATCATCGTCAAAATAAGCTAAATACCCATCTCCTACACTAAAATAAATTCCAAAAATATAAATAGCAGAAATAATTGCCACTATTATATAATTGAGATCAATATTAGCCCTGATACTGCTGATAAAAACAAAAATTTATATGGATTTAATAAGGCGCGGGAAGCCCTGATCTGTTATCAGGACTCCATCCACGCATAAGTAACTTTAATTGATCGGGAACAAAGATTATCTCTTAACAAATGAGACTCTTCTGATTGGTAAGCTGCCTAACTCAAGATAATAGCTACCTTTAGCAAGACTGCTTATATCAAGTTGCCCATTATCCAGAATTCCCGAAAGAACTATCTTACCCTCAAGATTCGCCACGGTATATTCTGTCTTCTCAATTAATAAACCATCAATATTCAATATATCAATAGCTGGTTGCGGAAATACATTCAAAGTAGTCTCATCACTATGTTCTACACTAGTACTAAATATTTCTCCTAACCTGAAAAAACCACTCTCTGTAATTGGCGCACTGATCTCATAACCATCTGACAAATTCAAAGTAATCAGTTCTGGTGTTTCATCTCCAATACCGAAATGCAAAAAATCAGACTGCTTTCCATCCCTACCAGTAGAGACACTACCCATTAGTTGTCTTATATATGTACCACCAGAAGTTTGAAGCTCAATGGTCTTGCCATATACATGATTCTCACCCTCAATTCTCGGATCAATGATTATCGAATTCCCTTGTTGAGACATCCGGTTCTCGAAAAGTTTAATATGCTCTTGATTACTAGCTACAAGTATATCAAGGTCACCATCATGATCATAGTCAATCCGATAACCAGTCCATGCGCCATGTACCCGCATCCCGGATTCCCAGGTTATGTCCTGCATTGCATAATCCCTTTCCACCCCAAGATTGCGATATATTCTGGAATTTTTATCAGGCTGTCCATTTCCTTGCCCCTTCTTATAATATGCATACTGCGCTGAGAATAAATCAAGCAATCCATCATTATCAATGTCGATCCATGTTGTACCAGCATTCATTTCAAAAAACAAAGGACTGGACTCCGGTCTCCATTCAAAACCAGTTTCCGTATTAGCTAAAACATAACTAGGATTTGCAGCTGAACCCCTCGAATCAGGGTGCGAAAGATTCCCAACGACAAGATCCATATCACCATCATTGTCATAATCCCCCCAATCACTGCCCATTCCATGTCCAAAATAATCTGGATAAGCAGTTGGTATACCTCTGGCCTTAGTCAATACTCCAACTTCCACAAAGGTCCCATCACCTTGATTTTCGTATAATAAATCTGGCGCTAATCTATAAGTCGCTACAAAAATGTCAGGCAGATTGTCATTATTGTAGTCAGCCACACTAGCCCCCCAGCAGTCCAATGCTGTCGTCTCACCTGCTCTAATTCCAGAACTTATAGAAACATCTTCAAAATCTCTATTACCCAGATTTCTTAACAACTGATCATGATAATATGTTTCCTGACCATCCTTCGAAGTCCTACCCCGAGCTACGAATATATCTAGCAAACCATCAGCATCATAGTCCAGTAACAATACGGTAGTAATAGGCTCCTGCTTCTGAAGCGAAGATGGTGTTTGCTCACTATATCCCTCAGTGGTTGAACCATAATAGATGAAATCATTGCCCTGACCGGCAGCTACCACTATGTCTTCAACACCATCACCATCCAAATCACCAAAAGTCTTACGCCCACCTGCTATTTCAGCATACTGATCAGACACATCTATAAACTCACCATTCTCATTTCTCAAAAAAGTATTGCCAATTATAACATCTTCCCACCCATCACCATCCAAATCATGAACAGTCAGCATTGGTGAAGAGAAAAAATTACCTTCATTATTCAACAGCTTCGCCTCGGTTGTAACATCCACCAATGTCGGTTCGGGGGGAAGAGCACCTTCCTCACCATATTTCCAATCGACCTTCAATCTTATTATGAAATCTGCTTGTGCCTGCGACACCATCGAACCAGCAATATTATAAAACTCAGGATTAGGTGTAAAAACATCTGTTATCCATGGCCCTAAAGGATCTGTTCTCCCATCAGTATCCACTGTGAAATATGGACCACCACTCTTGATCAAGTGCTGAACACCGACTCTGTTTAGCCCACCAATTTCAATATTATAATCCGATACATCAAACTCATACCAACCCGGCTCACCCGGATAATCAAATGGTATTGATACATAAGTACTATAGGTTAACAAGCCACTTACCCACCAGGTACTAGGCGTATAACCATCGGTTGGATCCTTGACAATTCTAAGTGTATCCCTGTTTGCAGTAGTTCCTGCAAAGAAAACATAAACTTTTTCCAGCTTACCCGGGGCAGCCGGGGCAAACATCTGAGTCTCATCAAAACTTGTTGCATTGGTATAAGAACCGGCAGCACTTCCATTATCATAGAAAAAATTAGCATCCTGAGGCTGAGCACTTGCTAAATATATTCCGAATAAAGAAATAACTACTACTAAGTATTTCCTCATAACATCACCAAAATATAAAAATCATATTAGTTATCGAATTGGGAAAACAAAATACAAAAAAAGCCCATAGAATTTCTTCTATGGGCTCTTAAAAAATAACTTGGCATCGTCCTACTCTCC